>Ga0209430_1000078_pt1 | contig 148398 bp, 116 predicted proteins | sample BarGraIncub1133A_FD_184504 | JGI IMG/M metagenome (GOLD analysis project Ga0209430, IMG submission 184504) | Arctic peat soil microbial communities from Barrow, Alaska - Barrow Graham LP Incubations 11-33A (SPAdes) (version 2) | ecosystem: Environmental > Terrestrial > Soil > Wetlands > Peat...
CGCTTAACCTCGCTATCATCTGCTTTTTTAGCATGTAGCAATGCAAAGCGTTTTTGTGCGTATTACTCCAATATGTCAGCAGGTTACACCATTTATTCCGTTGTTGCTTTTGAGATATATAGTTTTGCCACCACCATCACATTGGCAAAAGGCGTTCCTATTGAAACGGTAAGTAAAATGCTCGGACATACTAATATTCGCACGACACAAATCTATGCCAGGATAACTGATAGTAAAATAAGTAATGATATGCAAGCACTTGCAGGAAAATTACAAGGGATAGAAAAAATGTTCAGAATATAGTATTGTCGCATTGATTTTAATCAATAAACATCTCAGCTACTAATTTTAAAGTGAGCCCCAAAAGTTATTATCTAACTTTTGGGGCTCACTTTTATTGAAATTGAAATAAAACAATTTGCCATATTAGTGAGATCTTATCTTGTACTAAGGAAAAATTGATGAAAATAAAAAGGATTAAACCATGTGTAATTATTTGGCATAGCCATGATCTATCTTTGCAGAATTATTAATTCAAACAGGATTAAAAACACATTTACTACTGTTGATTTTGAAACCGCACTGGGGAACGTTGAAGTATTTGTCAGTTAGGGCTGGTGAGGGTAGAAAATAGAGTAATCACCAATAAGATTTCTTTTTTGGTGCGACCGCCCGGTAATTACTATTGGAAATGGTTCACTGATGATATACATGGAATTTCACCTGAAGATACTGCAAATGAACCAACTTTTGATAAAGTAATAAAACTGATCGAACTGATTATTTGTAATTAATATGTGAAGGAACATAATGGTTTATAGTTCAATTTTGATGTTATGGAAAAAACAATGAGTTTTATATTGACTAAGCAAATTAGTCAAACTAAAATGCCAATATTATTAAAATAATGCTTAGTTTTGGCGTTTTAAACAAATTATTAAAATAAATTGTATAAATTATAATATAAGCTTCTTTTTATTAAACAAAAAACAATTTATATATCTACAAATATAATGGAACTAAATTTTAAAGATAAATGTTGGCTTGTTGCCAATATTAAAAGAGTAATTGCACCTCCTTCGGTTTTTATTCTTTTCATAACAGGTGTAGTATGCTTGAATAAAAAAATACCACTCCAATCTTATACCAATATCTTTGGTGTTTTAGGAATTATTATTTTATTATTTACAGGATGGTATGCGTTGAAATTTGCTTATCAGATTGCAAAGTTTGCTGAAAACAATTTTGAAGAAGTTGTTTCCCGTAGAACAAAATGGCGAACAAGTAATGTTGAGATACACGAAATGAAATACCGTTTTATGTGGGAAACATTTGGTTGGGCATTGTTTAGCATTTATGCTCCCATTTTTTCAATTGTATGGCTTATCGTATATAAAATAAATGTTTAATAAAAAAATCAATTGTAAATATTATGGAAAAATCAAACCATCAGGAAAACTATGAAAAATTTATGGAGCAGTACCAAGATTACTACGTAGATTATATGAATAAAAATGAGGTTTTCGATTCATTTTATGCTTATGGCCCATTATCAGAAAAATATTGGACATTTAAACACAGAATACTGGTCTGTAATTTAGAACCTTATGATGAAAGAGAGGGTGTCATAAAAGTTGATATTGACTTATATAAAGAATGGATTAAAGCACCTACTGGTATTTATACAGCAAAATTTATTACTGGTTTAATTAAAGCATTAAATCAAGAAAATAGAGACGAATCAATCAGTTTAAATAATGTATGCAATGAAGAATTATTAAGTTACATGGAGAATATTGCATATATGAATTTTAGAATATCATCTGGGAAAAATAGAACCGCAGATAAAATAGGAATTTTAAAAGACGTACGTACTCATCCAGATTATTTAATAGCTCAAATCAATTCACTTTACCCAGATATGTTAATAATTGGAGGAGAAGTTGGACTTAAAGCATACAACGAATTATTTAACACTAATTTAAAATTCGATACTACTGTAATTTTAAAAGGTAAAGTTATTTGTTCAATTCAACATCCTTCAAAACCGAGACCTGAAAAATACGAATACTATAATGAAAAAGTAATCGAGATTTTAAATTGCCTTGAGGTTATTCAGAAGACGCAAGAAAATTAGAGTTGAGCATTCCTCAAATCATTGAATATATTTTTTAAAATTCCAAAAAGGGAAAGCCGAAAACCTTTATTAGAGTAGGTAAAAATAAAACATAATATTATGGCAATTTCAAATGTAGAGTTAAAAAACAATTACTTTCAAATTTATGATGGTAGTGGTAAAAAAATCAAAGAAACTCATTCTTCTAATGTTGGAGATTTGCAAGGATTTGGAAATGATTTTATAGTCTTTTCTAAAAACAACTATTTTGCGACTTACGATGAAAGTTTTAAAAAAATCAAAGAAACACATAGCTCAAATGTTGGTAATTTTAAGAATGCATCCGGCTCAACTATTATTTTCGAAAAGAATAATTATATTGGAACTTATGATGAGAATTTCCAAAAAATAAGTGAGAGACATATTTAGTTTGCAAGTTGTTGTAGTTGATTGTGAACTGGGAAAAATAACCGCAGAAGATTAAGTTCCTGCGGTTTTTTTTTATTTATCAAGTCAAAAATTATTTATTTTTCTGTGCTGAGATTTGGCATAGCTGTAATATACCTTTGTCAATAATTTAAAAAAACTGATAGTATGGAAGACATAAAGATTATTGGATTGGGTAAATATGGCGTGAAGGTAGCAAGCAGAATGTATCGAAAATGGCATTCTGATGTTTCATTTATTGTTTGCGATTTAGATGACAATATTTTAAAACAATCACCTATTGAAACAAAGATAAAGTTAGAAAGTCAAAATGAAGAAGAGGATTTAAATTCAGAAACTGGAAATGTAGGTCGGCTCACTAATACGATTAAGGCACAATTAAATGAATATCTGAGAGATACAAAACTGGTTATGATTATCACACCATTTTATTGTGAGTCTGAAATAGAATTAATGATTACAATTTCAGAACATATCAAGAACTTTGTAGATTTATCAGTATGTGTGGCTTATATCCCTAAATATAAAGATGAAAAGTGTGATAATAATGAAATAAAACGAATAATCAGTAGACTTGAAAATTGCAACGAGACCCTTTTGTTAATTGGAATAGATATGTTGTTCGATTTTTATACTGAGAATGCTGTAGAAAATAGATTTCAGGACTTTCATAATGCATTGAGAGAGATAAAAAATTGTCTAACTGAAAATATATCTGACTCTATTAACTTTGAAAACATTGATTTCCATGCTGAGAGCATGTTTGATTCTATAACTACAAACATTGAGTTACCCGAGAAAGACAATCCGCTACTAAAAGTTCTCAATTGTATTCGTGAACACCCATTCTTTTCTACAAAAAAACGGGTTGACTTGAATCAATTTTTAAATGTGAGAAGTATACAATCTACTGATAAGTTCTCAAATGCATTCATTTATGGTGTCAAAGAAGATTTAGATGCAAAGATGACTAATAAAATGAATCTCATGCTGTGTATAAATCCCGAAAATCAGGTAAGTAAGAACGTGAAATTTGCATTTAATCTTTATTTTTAAGTACACTTCATTTTACTGTAACGTTTTCATATCTTTGTGGTATCACTTAAAAATAATGTTATGGCTTCAAACCTTTTTAACCGTTACATCTGGCTTGTTGATATAATTTCCAGAAAACCCGAAGGATTAACTTTCGAAGAAATCAATGAGAAATGGGAGCGTTCAAGTAATTCGGAGGGGAACCCAATACCATTGCGGACGTTTCATAACCACAGGGCGGCCATTGAAGAGTTGTTTGAAATAAATATAGAATGTAATAAGAGCACCTATAAGTATACTATCGTCAATACTGAAGATTTGGAAAGGGGGGGTGTCAGACGTTGGCTTTTAAATACTTTTGCGGTGAATAACTTGATTAATGAAAGCCATAAACTCAAGCAACGGATCTTGTTTGAAAATATCCCTTCGGGTCAGCACTATCTGACACCTATCATTGAAGCCATGCGGGATGGGGTCATGCTTGAAATGACGTATCATTCGTATTGGAGGGAAAATGCTTATATCTTTAGGTTTGAACCTTATTTTGTCAAAGTGTTTAAGCAACGATGGTATGTCATCGGAAAGAGTGATAATGTCCGTATTTATGCCCTCGACAGGATTCAAAAGCTGGAAACACTTACCACTAAATATAAAATGCCCAATGACCCTTATCCGGAAGAGTATTTCTATAATTGTTTTGGTATTATACACGATGAAGATGTACATACTGAAGAGATAAAACTTAAAATTACGTCGAGTCAGGCAAACTATCTTCGTGCCTTGCCACTCCACCATTCGCAAAAGGAAATAAAAACTTCAGAAGATTACTCCATCTTTACTTATTATATAAAGCCTACATTTGATTTCCGACAGGAAATACTTTCATTAGGAGAGGATGCTGAGGTACTATCACCGGCAGCTTTCAGAGAAGAGATTGGAAAATTGATTTTGAAGATGAGCAGGTACTATTAAACTGTGTGATTTAATTATAAGAATTTTAATTTATGTTTAATGGGTATTCATATTACAATAGTGCAATTCGTCATTTAAAGGGCATGGCTAAGCGTTGGAAGGCCTACCTTGAGTGCGTTATGTCAAATCCTGATTATCTAACAGCTCAACGCATTTAATACAAGCATCATGATTTCGATTACTGTTTCTATCGATTTCCGTTTTTATATATTTCCTTGTTACTTAACTGCTGATGTATAGCCATATTTTATAAATGCTCAAAAATGGAACTTGATGAACTTATTTCTGGTAACCTATTTGACCGTTATTCCAGTATTTTCATTTCTGTCGATACCTATTTTGCTTCTGAACCGTATATTTTTATTTCAAGCTTTTCTGTTAGGTTCATAATCTGCCGGTTCAAAGTGACCAGTTCAATAGTTACTTTTTCTAATTTAGCCAGCATAACAAGTGCCCTTTTCTCCGGAAAAGATGATCTTAAAGATTTCACTACCTGATTGTAATTGACTCCGATGGCACGGAATTGAGAATAAAATGTCGTCAATCGCATATAATAATCCATAGCCGCCTTATCCAATATGACTACCCTAAGTGGTTTATTAAAGATGCTAGCCGTGATAAAATGTGCCTTTACTGTCATTCCGGACTTATCAAAACGACCTAAAAATGCAACATTTTCTATCTCATTAAGACTTATTGCATATCGGAATATAGCAGGATCACTCTTGGGAGTCCTGCCTGCTTTACGTATTTGAGGCAATTTAATCTCTTCTTTACTCTCTTCTTTATTCATATTGCTTGAATTTTACGTTTGAGCTATTTGCTCCATAAATACTTCTTATAAAACACCGACTTCGGAGGTGTTTTTGTCCCTGAAAGGGCAAGTCATTTTGAGCTGCTGAAAGAATTTCAAGCATCTCAAAATACAACTTGCCATTTGCTAAATGCAAATGTGATTAGTCTTATTGTTTGCTTTAAATTTACCACTCACTGAGTTTATAAATGACAGTGCAAAATTAGTTTCTCTTTATGAGTTGTGCCATAGCTATATGTAAGACAAAAGTGGTCATGCTGAGACAAACGGAGACAGTTTAAAAAAAGTTCAATTCTTGTTATTCATATTTGCTAGAAAAATTGCTTTACAACTTTATTATCAACAATAAATCCTGATAAATTGATAGAAGTTTTTAATGATTGATAGATTGGTTTCAAGAAGTATTGCAACCTTGACAAAATGAAATCTTGAAATCTTGAAATCTTGACAACATGCAACCTTGACAACATGAATTCTTGAAATCTTGAAATCTTGAAAACATGCAACCTTGACAACAAGAAACCTTGACAACATGAATTCTTGACAACATGATAGCTTGTATACATGATAATAGTTCAACAATCAATCTTGTCAACAATTCAACAGAAAATATAGTGAAAATAAAATGTAATCACGTCCTTTTTCCAAACACGAAGTGTAAACATGTTTTACATTGCACAAAGTGCTAAAAACCGGAACTTCTTTTAGCGATAAAATAATTTTTATTCGAGCGTAAGCAAAATAATTTTATCGATGAATGTAGTTTAACCACTGTCCCTATTAAAAAACAGTTTGCATTTTTTCTTTGCTTCAAAAAATAAAGTTTCAAAAAAAACAGGCATATTGTTTTGGGGCATTTATTTCAAGTTCAACATAAAACTTAAATTGAAACTGTTTTTTAAATGTTGGAAAGCAGGAAATAAGTTTTACAGTATAGGAATTAAAAAAAAGTAATAATAATTTCCGAAAACTTATTCTTACTTTTCAACATTATCTAACCCGATCACAACGCATTTTTTTGAGTGGATACCGGGGCTCGAAGTGTCAGGCGAGAAAAAATGGGTTGTGCCTGATGTCCCCATTGGAAAACCTTTAGTGACTTTTAGTCTACCTTCAAAAAGTAATCACGCATAAAAGTCATAAGTAGTTTTCGGGGCATTATTCCCGAGTTGCCGGAACCCAAAAAAGCAACTTTTTAAATGTGAAATAATTACCTCGCTGCCTTCAGATGGTTTATTGGGGTGAATTCGATGTAGTTGGAGAAAATATACAATTGAAAATGAGTGGTAAAAGTCATAGGCGGTAGCTGAGTATAACAGAACATTGTGTGATGGAATGCAATGTCGCTAAATTGGCAGCTATGTGATGATTATTTGAAATTGGGCACAGCTGGGGCAACAAAATTAAATGAAAAGGTTGAATGCGGAGAAGTTGACAAAAAAAGCTGACAAGCCATGTGTATGAGGGGCGGGATTTACTTCGTTAATCCTGCCTGAACTTGGCAAAGTTCAAACAAGTTCGGCTTTGCTCTCGCTTGGACAGGATTTTTAGCAGTTGAATATTTTGCCCTGTGGAACTGCCCGTAATTTACTTACATGCGAAGCTTGACCTTTTTTCAATTGATATAAAAATATTTTTTTAATATTTGTGATTAGTTCTTTTTCTGTATTTTAATTTCGTGTTTTTTAGCGATGATAACAAATTATTATTAAATCATTTTTGTTTATAAACTACAGATTGTGATGTATATATTTCGAATATTAAACAATATATAATAAGCACTTTATATAAATGAAATAAATTTGTAGTTCAAAATGTATATAAATTAAAAAAACATTTTATCTTTGTTGTTTATTTATTAAATATCGCTTTTTAATAAGTATTAAAGTGAAAATCGGCTTTAAGCATCTGATATTAATCAGTTTTTGTTAATAGTATTTTTTGACCGCGAATACCAATTGATTTTTACTTTAAGAATAATGGAAATGTGAAATAATTTTCGTCCTACTAATTGTGTTAGTTTACATATTTAACATTACATTGAGCGGATACAGAAAGACCTATAATGAAATATGAATAATAATAATTTTCAATGTGGATTAGATTTTGGAACTTCTAATTCTGTTATTACAATATCAGATTTAAATACTAAAGAGCAAGTCTTTTCTTATAGTGATAGTTCTTTATTGTATTTTCCAGAAGTAAATGACATGGTATATTTTGTAGGAAAAGAAGCACAAAATAAATATGTAGAGGAAAAAATGAAAGGAAGGTTATTAAAATCTGTCAAGTCGTTATTGAGGCAAGACAATTTTCTTTATACTTGGATATATGGAAAAAAACTTACACCAGACGAATTAGCTACATTATTAATTAAAAATTTAAAAAACAAAGCTGAAGAATATTTGGGGAAAGAAATTCTTGAAGTTGTTCTTGGTAGACCAGCTGTATTTTCTGAAAATCCAAAAAAAGAACAAATTGCAGAAAATAGGCTCTTGACAGCAGCTCATAATGCTGGGTTTAAAGATGTCAGACTACAATTAGAACCAATTGCTGCAGCATTTTCTTATGAAAAAAATTTAATTCGTCCAGAGAAAGTTCTTGTGGCTGATTTTGGAGGCGGTACATCTGATTTTACAATAATGAATCTTTCTAGTAATAGAATATTTGATAAAGATAGAAAATCGGATATTCTAATTCATGGAGGATTGTATATAGGAGGAGATTTGTTTGATTCAGAAATAATGTGGCATAAAGTAACGCCACATTTAGGAAGAGGAGTAAAATACAAATCATATAATAAAGAACTTGAAATACCATCTGTATTGTTTCGAGAACTCAGAAACTGGGAAAGATCATTTCTTTTGAAAGATAGTAAATTAAGGCGCTCAATAGATAGTTATTATGTTTTTTCTGGTAATAACTATCTAATAAATAACTTAAGAGTTTTGATTGACAATAATTATATATTTTCTCTATTCAAAAAAATAGAAAAATCCAAAATAGATTTGTCTACTCAAAAGGAAACGTTAATAGAGTTTGAGGAAAACGTCATATCTATTAGTGAACAATTTAATATTGATGATTTTGAAAAAACAATACAGCAATACACTGACGATATAAGGAATTACATATTGGAATTAATGAATACTATTAACGTTGCACCAAAAGATATAGATGCAGTTTTTATTACAGGTGGTAGTTCATTAGTCGTACCCATTAGAAATATTTTTCATCAAATATTCGGGAAAGAAAAAATACATTCTGGAGACACATTTAATAGTGTGGCATACGGACTCTCTATCAGTTATTAATGTGATTTTGACAATTAAAAACAGTAACAATTCTAAATTTAAAATTATGGCACTAGAATCAGCAAAAAGTTTTTTTACTAAAGTAAAATCAGATGAATTTTTTTACAATCAGTTAGCTACTGCAAACACTATGGAACAACGGCGTAGAATTATTACAAATGAAGGATTTAGTTTTACTCAAGAAGAATTTGAATCAGCAAAATTAGAATTATCAGACTGGGAATTGACAATGCTTGAAGATACAACATCTTTTAGATCTGACAAAAGAGTTGCAGGTCTTGAAATGTGTTGCTGTTGTGGTGTAGGAGGAATTGAGATTAAACAAGAGTGTAAAAATTGAAACTTTTGGTCAAAACAGATTTTTCATTATTAAGTGTGGAATAAATTTTTGTCTTTTAATTGACTTTTTTAAAGTTGATAGGAATTTGTATGTAAGAAACTCTGTATATAATTTTAAAACATAACCTATGAATGCTGAAGATTTACGCTTAATTCCTTTCAATGTATTATCAATCGATAATGATTATATATTAATAAATGGTGAGAATCTAACAATAATTAAAATTGACAAGTCAGATTACTTGATTCTTAATTCGATAAAAGAAAAAAACAATAAAAATGATTTGAAAGATAATTATACCTTGTTAAGGGATTATGATTTAATAAGCAGAAAAATAGTTCCTTCGAAGAAAAAATCAAATAAACTATCTCCAATAACTCATTTAACTTTATTTGTAGTCCAAAAATGTAATCTTAAATGTACATATTGTTATGGAAATGAAGGAGAATATGGTGAAAAAGGAATAATGAATGTTGAAACAGCTCGAAAAGCTGTGGATTGGTTAATTTATGAATCTAAAGAAAAAAAAGAACTTGGTATTAGCTTTTTTGGAGGTGAACCTTTAATGAATTTTTCTCTAATAAAAAAGATTACACAGTATGCGAAAATTCAGGGTAGCAAGTTTGGTAAACAGTTTGAATTTGGTATAACAACCAATGGTGTACTTTTGAATGATGAAAATATTTCTTTTATGATGCAAAATAATATGATTCCGGTCATTAGCTTTGATGGTCCAAAAGAAATACATGACAAAAATAGATTATTCAAAAATGGAAAAGGAACTTATGATTATACGGTAATAAAAATTAAGGAACTTTTAAAGAATATTCCTAATTCTATATGTCGTGCAACTTTAATTGATGGTAGAGATTATGCTTATATAGAAAGACATCTCAAAGAGATAGGATTCAAATATATACAATTGACTGTAGCATCACCATCATTATTAAATGTAGATAATCACATAAAAAGAAATGTTCCAAATACTTTTGAATTTATTAAGGAAATCTCACGCGATATAATTAATTATATAAAAACTAGAGATTCAAAAAATTTGAAAGATATTCAGTATTCAGGTATAGGTTGGCATCTTTCTAGGATGATCGAACAGTTTATTAATAAGCAAAAACGCTATTTCGCTTGTGGCGCTGGAAGAAGTGGGGTCGCAATTACAACAAGTGGAGATATTCAACTCTGTCATAGGTTTGTTGGATTAAAAGAATTTAGTTTAGGGTCAATTTTTCACGATAATATTGAGCGAAATATATATCAAAATAGTCCAACAGTAATCAATGAAAAATGTAAACTTTGCTTTGCAAAGTATTTTTGCGCTGGTGGTTGTTATCATGATAATTTAGGGGTGACTGGTTCTATCTTTTCACCAGCAGTTGATATGTGTAGCTTTATGCAAAATCTTGCCATTATTGCAGGTTTTATAAGTACTCAATTAAATAGTGAAGATGTTTCGTTTCTTATTAAAAATGAATTTATTCTAAAAAAAACATGCCTTTTAGATATCTTTTAGATAATCGCACTCTTGAATACCCTGAAGTAATTTCTTTTTACAAAGGGTTAGCTAATACATTTCCTGAAGCCTCCCTAATAAGTTATCAAAAAACAGATTCAGGTAACCCTCTTCACCTATTTGTTATAAAAAAGAATGATGAAATAAATATTAACCGTTATAAGAATGATAAAAGAGTCATATTAATTAACAATGGCATTCACCCAGGCGAACCTTGTGGCATAGATGCAAGTATGAAAATTGCATACGAAATTCTTCATAATATCGATAATTTTAAACTCATATTAGATAAAGTTATTATTTGTATTATTCCAATATACAATATAGGTGGTGCATTAAATCGTAATAGTAATTATAGAGTAAACCAAAATGGACCTATAAGCTATGGCTTTAGAGGAAATTCATGTAATATTGATTTGAATCGAGATTTTATCAAATGTAATTCGGAGAATGCCAAAGCTTTTTCCCGTATTTTTCATCTATGGAAACCAGATATATTTATTGATACACACACAACCAATGGGGCTGATTATAATTATACTATTTCAGTTTCACCATCCCAATATGATGCGACTCATCCACTAATAGCGGAATATGTTTATAATAAAATTCTGCCATTTTTAAATGATAAGATGGCAGATAATTATGAAATGTCACCTTTTGTAAATCTAATTGATAAGGTACCTGAAAATGGAATCAAAGCAATGTTAGATACTCCACGATATTCATCAGGCTATACAAATTTGTTTGGAACTTTTAGTTTTATTACAGAGGCTCATATGCTTAAAGAATATAAAGATAGGGTTTTAGCTACATTTTATTTTATTAAGCATTTGATTGTTTATACTCATATCAATGCAAAAGAGATTGGTCAAATTAGATTAGAAAGTCAAAATGAAATTACAAAACAAAACAAATACACTTTACAATGGGAATTAGATAAAAGTAGAGTTGAAAAAATAAGGTTCAAGGGATATACAACTCGCTATTTACCGAGTAAAATAGGCAATTATATTAGAATCAAATATGATAAAGAAATCCCATGGGAAAAAGATATTTTGTTTTTTAATCGGTATAAACCTGTTTTAGAAATTTGTAAGCCCAATTTTTATATTATACCACAATCGTGGCAACAAATAATTGAAAGATTAATACTAAATAACGTTGAAATGTCTATATTTCAAGGAGATACAGATTTAAATGTCTCAGTATATTATATTGAGAAATTTAAACAACAGGAATCTTATATACTACCTTATTACGATATACAAGTGTGTGAAAAACAAGAAAGTGTTAGGTTTTTCAAAGGTGATTATATTATACCAGTTAATCAAATTTCAAATAGATATATAGTTCAGACACTTGAACCTCAAGGTGTGGATTCATTTTTTTCATGGCATTTTTTTGATAATATTTTGCAGCAGCAAGAAAATTTTTCAGCTTATTTATTTGAAGATACTGCAATAAATATATTGGAATTTGATACGGTACTCAAGAAGAAATTTGAAAAGTTGCAAAAAAGCAATAAAGAATTTTCAATGAATCAACATGATCAACTTGATTGGATATATAAACATTCAATATATTATGAAAAGACTCATCGAAGATACCCAGTTTATCGTTTTAACGGTACAATAAACAATAACTAAAGAAGATTGAATGCATGAATACTGTGATTTTGTTACTTGATTCTGTGTTTTGATCCACATAAAACATAAGAGATGGTCAGTATTACCGAAATGATCAAAACAGTGGATTACCAACTTTTATAATTTTAAAAACCAAAAGTTGTACACTTTCAATCAGATTGGTTGTACACTTTGTACCAGAATACTCAATTACTTAATTTATTGATATAAAAGAAACCTTACTTCTCTCCTATTACTTCTTTTTTGGAGTACCCATAGTGATCAAATAAAACACATATTAGCGATGCTTTGAAATTGACAATATAACGATTACCGTGCGGTGCTGAAGTAGATGAAATGTATGGAACGGGGAAAGTAGAGCAACGGAATAAAACGAATTACTGGAATACTTAATGTTCAATATAAACAGGTGTTCATTGGCAATGAACAACTTGAAATGTTGAACAAAATTAAAATTTATAATCAATCTTTTTTAGTGAAAAAGATTTTTAAATTTAACAGAATGAACACATTAAATCAGAGAGAAAATTTCTATATTACATTCTAATATATTTTGCTGAACCGTGTATTCATCAAGTGAGTTTCTATTATAAAAACAATTCTCTTGGTTTGTATTTCGAAATTTTAGTAAATGGCAACTTACTTCCTTTTGCAATTACTGAAGAAAGGAATAAATCACATTCAGTTTCTGTCATCAGTCCAATTTTAAATGCTTGCGAAATAAAATCCATGGTAGTTATATATTGTATATTATTGGTATCACAATAGTTAGTTATTTCAGTAATGTTACTACTTGCAATAACATCGTTGTTGAATTTGCAATAAACCATCGACATACTTTCTCCAAGTCCGTACCTTTTGTATAACTCACCAAATTCTTTCAACATTTCATAATCCGGATTCCATTTTACTTCCGTAATTGCATCAGGAAAAGATTGAAAAAAATCATCAAGATATTTTCTTGTAGAAGAGTTGTTTCTAAGCTCTTTTTTAAGTAGTTCGTCCAATATTACAAATTGATAATTTGGGTATATCTTCGATAGCAGATGTAGTGACTCACCTTTCATAAAGTGAATTATTACATCGGCATCAACTACAATTTTCACCTTTTTATTCATCGGTGTCTGTTGTTGGATCAATTCCAATTGAATTCATCAATTCATAATAATGACTTTCAGATATTTTCAAATCCGAAAATAATTGCTTTGCTTTTATGCCATAATCACCAATTACTAAACCTTCATTGCCTGGCTCATAAAGCGACAACCCAAATCCGTACTCTCTTGCTGTTTGTTTAATCCTTAGATTAGAAAAAAAATCGTATTGATTTGAAGTAATTAAATCCAAGCCCCTCAACCGAACAAGAAGTGCTGAATGGGATACCGAAAAATAATTTTCAAGTTTTAAAATAGTAGAAATAGAAATTTCTTTTTTGTCCAACTCTTTTAACGGAATCATTTTTTTAATTCCCATTTCTGGCAATAAAAATTCCGACGCAAAAGCATCAGCAAGTTTTTCATTTGAATCTACTCCATTAGAGTTTCCGGGGTTACAAGCATGTGGTTTAAAATCTACCTGACAAAACAAATGATAAAACTCGTGTGCAATAGTAAAATGTTGCTTTCCTCTGGAATGATTAGAATTAAGCAAAATAAACATTAAATCTCCTTTTCTCAAACACATGCCGGAAAAATCGTCCGATAAAGGGCGGTATACAGTCAATACGTTTAATTTTAAAAGAAGGCTTTTGCAATTGATAGGCTCAACGTCATTTAAAGATTGATTTTTTCTAAAATCAAATGCCTGAATTGATATTTCTGAACTTATTTTAGCCATCTTAATATGAACACATTTTTAAATAATTGCGAACGACATTTTTAAATAGCGACATTTCCGCAATATCCTCTTTATTCGGATTTTTCAATCTGAATGCACAAAATATTTCATTTTCAATTTTACTAAAATCTTCTTCAAAAAGTGAAGATACAGAAATGCCATACAACTCACATATCTTTAACACCAACTCATAAGGCATTTCTCTTGAGCCGGATTCATAATTTGCATAAGCTCCTCTTTCTATGCCTAAAAACTGAGCTACATCTAATTGACTGTAGTCTGAGGAGTCTCTAAAATTTTTTAAGTTCTCGCTTACTATGGTTTTCATAATTTCATTTTTTGGAGGGATACTACTTTTTTTGAAAGCATTTATATAGATAATTGTTTCGCTTATTTTATTATAGCAGTGTTGCAAAAGTATATAAAATATTTCAAACATACTAATTTTGCAACAGGTATAATATCTAAACGTATTTATAGTAAAATTGTTTTGTTAGTGGAAATAATAATCTTAAGCTGTAACTTACTCAAACTAATTAGATTTCAATATTAGGATATTATAGTGTTGTCAGTCGATTGTTTAGATTGAATCAAAAGCTAAGTGGTGGTCATAATGACCGGAATCTGACCATTTAGATGGTTAATATAGAAAAAACAATGTGCCAACTGTACGTTGATTGCAAAAACTGTGACAGAAAAAACAACAAAGAGTTGATTGTGCGGAAGGCACAAAAAAAGACGTACAAGCCCAAGAGTACAATGGGTGGGGATTTTTGGTCGTTAGTAATTCGCCCTGCGGAGCTGCCCTTAATGAACTTTCAGGTAAAACCTAACCTTTGGTACTTGAGAGCCAAGCGGAAAAGACAATTGGATAAATGAATAAAATTTTATTGGCATACTTTACAAAAGTACGCCAGCAGGGGATATTTAATGAAAAGCTGCTTCAATTAAAACACTACAAATCGAGCCAATCCTCTTGATCAGTATTTAATTTTATAGTTATATGATTAGCTAATATCTTAAATAATCGATTTATACTTTTCCCGCTTCCAGAATCAATCTGCTTAAGTCCTCTTTCCTGTAAATGTTTATAATTTTCAAATCCGGTTGGATGTTCATTAATACGATTCAACCAGAAAGTTTTAAAGAATGTATAAAGTAACATATCTTTCTCATATTCGAATATATTGAATGACTTATCTAAATACACTATTATTGACATTTGTAGTTCAAATGCTTTTATCTCATTTTGAGACAATGAACTTAATAGATAAACAATACATTTTAAAGCATTACTATTATTCTTCAATGAGCAGTTATAATCAATAACAGCTTTATTATTTATAAAATTCTCAAGGATATAAATGCATTCTTCAATGAAAGATTTATTTAATAAAAAAGCAATATGATTTTTAAGGATCTGAGTAATCTCATCAATATATTTCTTATCATTCTGGTTTTCTTGAAAATAGTTAAGAGCATTGATAAGCATTGGGATGATATAAATAATCAAAACATCTTCTTCTGATGTGAAATTTCCAGTTGGAATTATTTCTTCTGAAAATTCCCTTTCAGGTTGTATTCTTTTCATTAATTCCGAATATCTGGATTTTCCAGTTTTCTTTCTTTCTATCTCTTCTTTATCTATATATATAACATTAACAACGTCTTCATATAATTTATTTTCGATCAAATATGGAATATAGAATATCATTAATTTAGAGAATGGGTTATTTGAAATCTCTTTAGCCAAATTATAACTTCTAAGTGCCCATTCTTTTATTTTCCCATTTTCATTAAATGTTTTGTGAATCTCAAACATAAAATGACAAATAAAATAGTCCCTAATTGGATCATATATTTCAATCATTTTATCGGGATTAGGGTTCAAAAAGAACATTCCTATTTCCGGAATGACATAACTATCCTCATCTTTTTTGTTTTGTAGAGCTATATATCTAATTAATATACCATATTTTAGGACCAATACTTTGTATTTATCATCATCTGAGACTATAGAAAGTAGTTTATTGAAACCAATATCCAATATTTTAACACACTCTTCGGTTTTATTATTAACCCATAAAGCTATGGCATATTCTCCTGCTATTAAAGTCTGACTTATTACTTCAAAATCTTGCTCATCTTTTATTGAATAATCATATGCCAGTTCTGAATAATATAAGGATTTTTTAATATCTATATCTTTGTAGTAAGAAGTTAGTACACATAAGCCATCCAATATAATAGTTGAACCCAACTTCTTCTTTACTGTGCTTTCTAATATTGACTCAACCTCATCAGTTAATAAAGATTTAAATATTTCTTTGTTTTCGAATAATAGGGTTGTGAAAATACCAAAGTACAATATAGCTTTATGTTCGTTTTTTTCAAAAGCTTTAATTTCCACTAAGAAATATTCAAAGGCATTCTTTTTCAAGCCTAATAAATCATATAACTGAATTACTAAACATGATGTTTGAAGATTAGTTTCTTCTAATCTGTATGGCCTGAGTTTGTCAAGAAGATTTCCCAAAACTATTAAATACTGATCGCAGTTTTGTTTTTCCTCAATTTCCTTTGATGCATTTTCTTTAAATCGTCTAAAAAAGAAAAATGTTGTTGCTTCATACATTTCTGATGATTCAAGGTCCATTAAATCATGTGTTTTAATTGTACTATCTAGTAAAGAAACCCATCCATCTATATCTGATTGAGACACAATTTGAGAAAATATAAACCACAACATATCAATATCATTTCTTGACTTTTGAATATATTCTAACATTTCAGCTTCTATATAATTCAGATTTTTATGTGCTTCTAATAGGTATCGAAAAGATTTTGGATTCAACTCCAGTGGATTAGAGTAAACGGTACCCAACAATGAGTTCACTAAAAATGAATCAGTTCCTATTTCTGCCTTCGTAGATAACCCCTCCAGTTCTGTCAAGATATAAGAAATATCTCTATTAACTGACCTTAGAAAATGTATCTGAAAAAAACGTATCTGAATTTTCAACTTAACATCCATTTCATCTGGCAATGGTATATCGATCCAATAATATGAAAGCAAAGAACTTTTCACATATTCGATGTTATCAATAGCAACAATCATAAATCTAACATAAAAGTAGCCAGCCTCATTAGGTTTATTAGCTCTCATATAATAGAGTATAATATTTTGGAAATCATATTGATTTAATGTCTTTTTGCGTATGATATTTTCAGCTAAGACTATGTTGATATTTTTACTTGTAGGTATAGATAAGTCAGGATTTCCGTTGTTTATAATTTGTAGTAAAGGAGAAATAACATATTGATCAGTAGATGATGGTAATATCCAAGTACCAATTAATCTTAAGAACCTTGAGTTAAACTCAGGAACCTCAGGAGATACCCTACCTGTTAGTTCTACAATTTTACGATCAAAACTTCCAATATGGAGCTGAAGTCTATTTAATAATTCTCTATTTAAAGGATCAGTAACTGTATTATGTAATTCTTCATTTAGTTCAATCTGAAATTCATTATCAAATCCTCCATTTATAACTCTTGTAAAATCATTTATATCTATTGTCCATTGTTTAGTATCAAAAAATGCACACAATGACGCTATGATTGCCGGATTTTTACTTGATATACTTAAAATAAAAGATACATACTTTACCTCAATCTCATTTGGCTGATTATATGATCTAATTATTTCTTTTACATCTTCTATTGTGAAGTCAGGAACAGTTTTTAGAATAATATTTGGATAGGATTTGATTATTGTTGGTAAAGTAAATCTACTACTAGTAATTATTTTTATTGACGACTCCTGGCTAATTTGAATTAAAAAGGCAAGTAATCTACTGTCTTTTTTTAGTTGTGGTATATTGACTATAATAATAACTTCGGGGTTATAGTCTTTAATGGATATCTGAAGCCTTTGCATTATACTTTCTTCTGGCTCTTCTGAAGTTATTTTAATAAAACATTCTCTTGCATCCCCAAGGGCAATATTCAGAAGTTTTAGTAATTCTGTTTTCCCTGAGTAAATTGGACCTGATATTGCTATCCATTTATTATTACCCAACTCTAAAATTAAATTCTGAATTGTATTATTTCTTTTCGCAATATGAGTTCCTATACTAACTATGTTAATTTCAGAAAGAACAAAATCAATATTTGGAATCCCCAATTTGCTTTGTAACGGAATTAAAAAATTATTAGCTGACTTACGAAGAAGGTCACTTTCTATAGATACTACTTTGTCCGACAAAAAAGCGATACCATCAATAGATAATGCCAAAAAATCATCGTATGTGCCTTGTTCATCTCTTAAGCATGTAAAAATTCCTATCAAGTAAATATTTTCTCCTTCAATATAAAATATACCACTACCCGATAAACCTGAAGCTACATCAATACCATAACTTACTGGATTATTTAACGTATCATTTAATTGGAGCAGTAATAGCTGATTAGATTTTTCTATATATCGACATTTATAATCTCTTGGCTCATTTTCATGTACCTTTGCGTAACCTCTTAAATAACAATACTTATCATTGTCACCAAATAAAGATCCAAAAGCAATTAACCCAAATTTGAAATCAAAAGCAGGAGGTTCTATTTGTAATATGATATAATCTTTAGATTCACTTCTTTCTACGATTGATACAATAGTAATTTTTATTAGTTGTTCATTAAATGTTTTACGATGTTCTATGGTAATATCTTTAACCGAGACATTTTTAAACTTTTCTCTGTTTTCCTTCTTGCCAAAGACACAATGTTCTGCAGTGAGAATGTAATAATCACTATTAATCAGAACTATAGTTCCAGATCCAAAGTTATAATTACCATTCTTCTGAGTCGTTACTTTGACAGCTGTATATTGCAAACTATTTTTCATATGGTATCCTTTCTACATTCTCATAAACTATACAGTTGTATTTTTCACATTCGTCACTTGTTAGAAATTTTCCGGCTTTACTCTCAATATCAAATAATTTATAGTTAAAATAAAGATACGTGGTTTCTTCTTCTCTTTTCTCTCTACACAATATCCATGCAATAGTTTCTCTATCTGGGTGCTTTGACTGACCTATTCCTCCATTGGTGGATATAATGAAATGATTACATTCGATATAACTGAGTAACTCTGGACTAGTATTATTTTTACTTCCATGATGTGATATTTTCACATAATCTACTGTCATTCTATTAACTGTTGAATTATATCCTAATTGTTTTAATGACATTACTAATATTTCAGGTCTGGCGTCTCCAAAAAATAAGATTGATAAGTTTTTGCATTTCATTAAAAAGGCAATAGAGGAAGCATTTACAAAATCATCGATTATACTTTTGGTTGGAGAAAAGGACACCCCCCCTAGATATTCTATTGAACCTTTTTGTAGTTGATTTTCGACCATATTTGAAGCTAGCACTGTATGGCTTCCTTCTTTGATTCTCCATTTATCATAAAATAAATTGATTTGTTTTTTGTGTGGAGATAAGATTAAAAACTCCATATCATTGATAAAGTATGGCTCACCTGTGAATATAATATCTTTATTCCATTTATTAATTGCCTCATCTTTCTCCTTCTTAAGTAAAAAATTATCAAAATCCTTAGCCGCAGCTAATGATACTTGACTACCTACATTCAGTTTTATACTATATCGACAATTTGCCCAATACTCTTTCACATCTATTTTTGAATATAATTCTGATTGAAAGAAACTTGTCAATCCTTTTATATGATCATCATCTGTGTGAGTAAGAACCACTAAATCAATTCTGCTGAAGTTTCTTATAATTGGATTGATATATCTTCTATATGTGTCAGGTAAGCCTCCATCAATAATTATGATTGTTGGATTATTATCTTGGACTCTATCTTCTATAATAAAGGAATCTCCATGTGAGGCTTTTAGAAAGTGTATTATGGTCTCCATTTATGAACTCAGTCTTATAAGTTAAAGTTAGTATAATTAAAAAATTATAGACTCGGTTGTATTAAAATAATACTCACTCTTTTAATATTGATTTTAAATATGTAAGGCAAAGAGAGCAATACTTCTAACTTGACGTAGTCTGGAGACTAAACCAAGCATAACACTCTATACACAACAGGAGAAGTGTTCAAGTTCTGATTGATCCATAATTTATTTTTGATTACAATGAATTATATAAACTCCAATTTACTCTCTGTTAATTTTTGCGACTTCGATAATATTCATTGCTTCAACTTCATAATTTATACTTTTCTTTATTCCCTCAATATATTTGACACTCCAAAATGGATGTGTTATCAAAATCATTGAGTTTCTGTTTTTTACAACATAAGTATAATTTTCAATTTGTGTACTTTCTGAAAATCCACTTGCTAATTTATTTAAATATTCGCTCCAATATTCTACTGAAAAGTTTATTAAAGCATCTTTATCATTTGATAATCTAGCTAGATCAAGTCCCAATCTCCAATCTAGAATACTATGATATTGTTGATTGTAATAGTCTCTCAAACAATCGTAACAAGAACTTGAACACATTGATGAATGGCTTATACCTGAAAGTCGATTTATAAGATTATTAGGATCATCATTTGAAATAAATGCTTCAATAAATGCTTTATATGGAATATCTTTATAAATTCGACCACTAAGATAATTACAATATCCTGCACCATTTTCTAATCTCTCAACTAAAAACACTTCACCTTTTTTGTCTTTGTTGATATGATATCCAATTTCAATTTCATTTGATTCTATATCAAGAAAGTCACAAACTGCTTTTTGCAATAAATAACCCCATGAAACGTACGCTGCTTTAATAGCACTATGGTTTGGATTACTTAGTAATGGTGATAAATCAATATTATTATTTGTTCCAATTATACTCGCAGTTAAAACGCCAGTTGTCTTTGAAGCTATTAATGCAAATTCTTTTTCATCAATTAGGTTAAGATTTTTTTGTTTTTTTTGTTCAAATGCTTCTCGCACTACATATTGATGAGTTCCAGCTAACTTTCCAACATTAAAAAGCTTACCATCATTATTGTTTATCTGATGGACAATACCTTCCTTAGGTAGGATGTTAGTCTGAATTTGTAAATTATTAATTGAGAATGGGAAATCTAACTTCGATTCAGCATCAAGCGAAACGCTAGTATAACTTGGATTAAAATCAAATCGTCCATTAAAATCTTTAACTTCAGCCTCATAATCAACACAAAAACCTAGTGGAGAACAAGCTCTAACCTTTGTAATTTCTTCCTCACAAATAGGGCAATTTCGAAATGAAATATCACTTAAGGTTGTATATCCGCAAATTTTGCAGATTTGGACTTCTCTTTCTAACTCATTTAAACCATTTTTTTCAACGACTAAACCATTTTTCCATTCATAATTAACGAAACCAACAGAGGTTAGAACTTTCTTATCTTTGACAATCTCACTTCCTGGTGAAAATGTGCTTATAGCAATGTCAATATTTCTATCAACAACTTCTGTCGCCGGTAGTTTCTTTGGCTTTTCTTGAAATAACAATCGTACCCGTGTTGGAAAGCCAAACATTGGTAACAAGCCAGCGTTTGCAAGTTTTTCGCTCATTGCATTTTGAGGATAATTAATTGAATCATCTACAATCTCATCAATTCTTTTAACAAGATATTTATTTATATATTCTTCAATTTGCTCCTTGGATTTATTCAAATTTGTACCCTTAGAAATACAATTGATTATATTTCCAATTTCAGAATTATTGTTACTAATCCAGTTTGTTACTTCAATTCTATTATCTTTCCATTTATAATCTTTTCCAAAATCTCCATGTACATTATCTGTAGATACTTCATCGAAATTTATGGATTCAAATGATTTTTGTAAAACTTGCTTGATTATCATTCGCTCTGCTATCTCACTACTTTTAATTTCAAGATATGGATCTTTTGGCTTCGCAGATACGATTCTTTCTGTTTGAAAAAAATGTGTTTGGTCGTGGCTATTACCTTTAGCAATAGTCAATGCAATTGATAATGAATGCCCGCGTCTACCCGCCCGACCAACTCTTTGTTGATAGTTAAAACGTTGTGGGGGAACATTTCCCATCATTACTGCTGATAATGAACCTATATCAACACCTGCCTCCATTGTGGTGGTTACACTTAACAAATCAATTTCATCGACTTTCTGATTTTCATCTTTCAAGAAAATCCCCTGAAATAATCGTTGTCGCTTAGAAGAATCTCCTTTTGAAGTTTGACCTGTTAGTTCTTCACAATGTAAACGATAGGTTTTTGCAGTAGTCGAAAGAAATTGATAATAATCATCAGAGTTTTCCAAATCGTTGTGAGTAATTTTTATTTCATTCAATAATTTAGAACAACAGTTAGTGCAAACTCCACATGAAGGATGTAAGTGAATCGTATTGCATTTATCACAAATCCAATAAGAATCATTCTCGACTGTCTTTTTGAAAAATAAATTATTCCCTGTTATTACTTTTTCACTTGTTTTTATAATTCCTTTATTTTCTAGAACGACTTGTAAATTATCCATATGATCCCGATTTCCGAGACTATTTTTATCTCCATAAACGGCTTTTGCAAATTTCCATAATGATTTCGGAAAACTAAGTCTGAGGTATTCTGATTCATAGCCTTTTATTTGCCAATTTTCACCAAGTAGTCTAATCGCTACATCTACAAATTGTGTGAATTTATAATCTTCGTCTTTTAAATTGGCAGTAATGTAACCAAGTTTCAAAGATTCAAAAGAACGTTTTTTATGTGCAAAAATAGCAACAAGTTGCTCAATATTACACTTATATATTATATTGTCAAAGAACAAAGTGTCGTTTCCATTATCAATTCTTTCAAGTGGTGACGTTTTCCAATCAAACAATTCCTTCCATTCGGTATTGCCTCTTGTTTTGAAAGATGGATTCGGACCAGCTGGATTAATTCCTAATGAAGCGATATTATGCCAAACTTTATTTTCAATATTTTTAATTTCAGGTAATTGTGTTTTAAAAAAATCAGTTATTTCAACTATTTCATTATCAGACAGAAGATTCTCTTTTTCATCACGAATTTTACTAATAATTCGATTGTAATATTCACTTTTTCTTAACTCCAAAAAACTATTTTTTTCTGATTCATTTAATTTACTAATTCCTACTTTTCTAAACTTTCTGAGTAGTTCTATATTTTCATCTTCACCTTCTAGAGATCCAAGAACTGTTTGTCTCAGGACATCTCTGTAGTGGTCTAATTCTATGCCGGCAGAGAGTTTTGCGGCAGCTTGTCTACTATCAGAAAACAATACTAATTTTGGTTTGGAAATATTATTATCAATCATTATACGCATAATTGCATCTGCCATAACTTGATTAACTTTTTGAACACCAGTAGAGTGTTTTGCAATAGGAGAATAGGAATTTTTATCTGTAACTTTATAGCTTAAATGACAATTTGGACAATAATCAGGCAATTTAATTTGGTATTCTTTATCTGGGACATATATTCCAGATTTTCCTGTTTCAGTTCTTATTATTTTACCGGAATTAGAAATATAGTTTGTAGATTTCCAATCCGTTTTGTCTTGTAATTCTTTTCCGACTTTGTGATTCGGCCAAATGACACATGCAACCTCATTTTCATTTGAATTCGGTTTATTTGAAACTATATATTCTATACCATTATCATTTAATTTATAGCCAGAAAGAAAAATATCACCACAGCTTCTACAAATTAGAACTTCGAAAATCTTACCTCCGCATTTACATACAGATTCACCTGGACTTCTATATAATTTCCCAATTTTCCGATCAGTCCATTGAAAATCAATATCTACTTCTGAACAATCGGAATTAGAACAAGCCCACAAACCATCAATATTTCTAAAAAAATTATGGGATCTTAATGGTTGTAAGGCAACATTGTTATCTTCTTTAGTCTCACACAACAATAAAAGTAATCCTTCTAATGCATTTTGTGTTAATTCATTGTTAACTCCGAAAAGTGCACTTGCAAGTTCAGTGGTTTTTGTCGCAACTATTTCTCCAACATTATTTTGCATTACAAACTGTAACCATTCAAGAATTTTGTATTTTTCAATTAATGCATTATTTGAGCTGCAATTTTCCAAATTTCTAAGTTCATAAGATGCATTAGTTAACCCAATCTCCTTTTGATTTGAGTTGCTCGCAAAATTTGCAAAAGTCTGAACTGGTATATTTGTAATTGGTTTATTTACAATAATTTCATGGTCAGGATTTGATAATAATTCAAATTTTTCGTTACAACTAAATCTATCAACTCCAAAAAAACCAGATAGATAATCTCTTGTTTTATCATTTTCTTGCATAGATGCACTGGTTGAAATAAATTGAACTTGGGGATGTTCTGGATGTAATCCTAATTTATCCAATAATAAACGCAACAAATATGCAACTTCCGTACCTGCCGTGCCTCTATAGGTATGCATCTCATCGACTACGAGATGAAATATATTCTTTGGATTCTCATTTAACCATTGTTTAGTCTGCCCAAATATTGGGTTTTCTTGTTTTCGCAAAAGCATGATATTCAACATGCTGTAATTTGTAATCAAAATGTCGGGCGGATTGTCCTGCATTGACCATCTATCCCACATTTCGGCAGAATCATCATCCAAACATGGAATATGGTATAGTAAATCTTCATGGTCAGCTTTGTTTTCAGATTCCTCAAAAGCATTTTTTGCTGTCTCCCAATCTTTAATATGCTGTTGTCTTTCAGTTTTATACTCTTTATCAGCTTTACCTTTTTTGCCACTTACTGGGGTTCGTCCAGTATATCGTCCAAAAAAGAATCTGTGACCATTTCTATTCTCATCTAACCAATTCCGTGCACCAGTTTTCTCATTATTTTCACTATTCAATGCTTTCCGTAATCGAATCATTTGATCTTCGGCTAAAGCATTAAGTGGATATAGGATAAGAGTTCTTACTGCTCTTGTTCTGTCATTTTTCCAATCCTTTGATTCTTTTATTAAATCAGCGATAACTGGAAGTAAAAAACATTCAGTTTTACCAGACCCTGTGCCGGTTGTGGCAACTACATGTTTTCTCTGAATTAATGCATATTTAAGCGCATCTTCTTGATGTTTATACAATCTTCTTTCAACTCCATTTATGTTTGGGAAAAGACCACATTTTGCGAAATCGGCAAATTCTGTTTCAATACCGAGCTTTATACAGATGTCCTTTAAGGTTGAAACCTCTTTGTAACGAGGAACTAATTCAATTATAGGAGGTTGGCATATTGCACCTGGTTGTTCGTAAAGTTTTCGTCGTTCCTGAATGAATCGTTTATCAATAAGTGGCAAACCACTATCGATATATTTCAAATAAATATCTTTAAGCTCTCTCCAAATTTTTATTGGGTTATTCATATTTCAATTTTTGTACTAATCCCGAAAATTCTATTTAATTCTTTTACAGCTGAATATGATATATTTTTAAATGTTGTTTTACCGGGTATTACACTTACTCCATCCTCTTGATATATTGATGCTAAAAGCAATAATCGTTCAATTAAAATTGGTATATTTACATTATCCACTCTTAATTCATTCGTTGATCTGTTATAACTTAGGAAATCATAACCTTGGCAACATGCTTGATAACACTCTGCAAGCGGTCTTGCATCTGGATTTATATTGTCAATTGGGATTTCCTGTGTTTGATTATTTGTCCTCAAATAAAATCTTTGCGAATCACTTGACGTTCTGAAAATTTCGCAACTATGATTAGAACGTTTACTCCAACAATGTTTTATGACATCAAAATACTCACCTTCTAAAATATTTGAAACTCTTTCAAACTTATCTACAATATCTTTAATTTTTGGAAAATTCCTCAGGACAAGACCTATTTCAGGTTCTGACCACAATACTTTAAATTGTGATTTAAAGGTTTTTATACTTATATTTACTAATTCAAATCGAACAATACCAAACTCATCCTCTCTAATAATTTTAAATCCATTTCTAATTTTATCCAACTGATAGTTTGTTAAGTTTACACCCACTGCTATTTTTTTCTTTGGAAAATATATTACAACTGCATTAGCAATGTGATATTTACCGTTACCAATAAATTCTATAAATCCTTTACGAACCAATGGATAAAAAACTTTTAATAATGCATTCTTTGGATCAAAATTATAACTGATTAATAAGGATTTGGATGAAACCCTAATCTGGTCAATCGTTCGAATTTCGTGATGCTTTAACCATTGCAATAATAGTATTTGTAGTTTTGAATAATCATCCATTATATTTCATCAAAAAGGTCATTATATTCATTCAAAACATCATCTTTTATATTTTTTACACCAAATTCATCTAACTTAAAGTTCTCAAATGATTCTTGTGTTATATATCCATTTGAATCTAAATATTCAACATTATCTTTTTTATAAATATCTATAGAAAAGCCAACTGCTCCCCAACCCGAAAACGTTTGTTTGTATAAAGGTAATCCTATTGATGGATTTTCTGTTGGTGATTTAGTTGCAAGAATTTTTAGGTTATTTGGAAACTCTATTTTAGCAAAAGGAATACATTTTCTAACACCTGAAATAACATCCAATAATGGTTTTGCATAACATTCTGGGCTTGAAAAATTGATATCCTCCAACAAGAGAAAATGCATTTGATTGGGATTATTGAATGCTGATTGCCAAAGTTCACCTAAACCGTTTTGCCAAAAGTCCTTGAAATGAAGCCAGTCCGGTTCAACATGTTGGATAATGTATTTTGAATTACCTGTTGCTTCTGCAAAAGCAATTCCTAATCTTATATCCTTAATAAATATTGCTTTATAAATACAAATAACTTCCAAAAGTTTATTAGCAAAATTTGGGTAAAGATTGTAATTGCTTAATTGATATTTAATGCTCAATATAAACTCTTCTTTTGAGTATAGATGATTATTTTCATTGTGTTTGTTTACAAATTCAACAACAAATGAGTTTTCTATCATCGAATTATTCTGAGATATTACTCCGTTAAAATTTAATACATCTTTGATAATTGCAAAATCGGCAATTATTCGTTCTTTATTTTTGTTGATTTCGTCAAATTTTAAATTAACATCAGTGATTTTTCGATCCACTTCATTTAAATTCTTTTTCTTCTTATCTATTTCAAGTTGAATAGAATTTATTTCCTTGAATAGCAGATTCTTTTGCTTTTCAATTTCTAATTTATATTCTTCAAGCTCATCTAAATAGCCTCTTTTTAATTCTAATTTATGATTCTCTAAAGTTTCTTTAAAAACAATTCCTAATGCATCCGATTTTTCAACATAATCTTTAATTTCTGAGCTTAATATCTCAAAGTATCGAATTTTTTCATTGAATCTTTTAAATCTAATTTTATCAATTTTACATTCATCCTCATTCGAAACCGAAAAATAGTTTGGAATTTCAGTCCTCCATTTTGCTTTTGCATCAAGCAGTTTCACATATCCAGGTTCAATTAGTTTTAATTTATCCCTAAACCAGTCAAATAATTGTTTATTATCCATGCAATCCAATAAGTGAAAATCACCATTTGGTTCATGTTTTAAACGTATAATATTTTTGTATTTTAGGATGTTTGATTCATCTATGTCCCATTGTTTAATTCTGTGAGGAAGAACTGATTCAATCTTCCCGTTTTTCATTCTTAATAACCCTATAATATATTTATCTGTAACACCATAGAAATCACCATCTGAATTGTCATCTTCAACTTTTATACAATTTAAATCAGTAGTATAATCATTTCTTTTAAAACCTGAAATGTTTCGAGCTTTAGTTTTTAGATTTTTGACATTGTGATTAGTTGTATGTAATTTATAGATGTCTTTTCCTTCTTCTACTCTTACATTTTCTTCTATATAAAAGGAAATCACATCATTAATTGTCAATCCTGAGAAACTTTTGTTGTTAAAAAAACTTGGACCAAAAATAAATCCTCGAGGTGGAAACAAATCTGTAGCTTGTTGCTCGGACATTTCAACAATAGTCTTACTTTGGTCAATTAAACCTATAATTTTTATTCTTGCACTATCTACACCTAATTTGTGATCAATTACGCCAATTACTTTCTGATTATCAAGGTCAAATTCCATTTTTAGCTCTTTTTAATGCGTTAATTGCAGTTGATTTATTATTAATTTTATTTGGTTTTTCTGAATTGGCATTAATCCATGTTCTTACATTTGCTTCTTCTTCATTTTCATGGAAAGTTGTATGTAGACCTAGAATTTGATAATCATCATAAACTACCCTCCAATATGATTTATCTAATGAAATATTCCACCCAATTTGAATCTCACTAATACCAGATTTTTTTGAGTCTACTATTTCAATCGTAACAGGTGACTTATCTTTGACTTTTAAACGATAAGTCCCAGTATCAAAATTTCTAAGTGAATAGATTAGATTCGATTGAGTGAGAATAATTCTATTTCCATTTAACCATGCAAGAACTTCACCGTCAAAAATAATATCTGGTCCAGCATTCATTAACCATGAATTGTGAGAAAGTTTTAAACCGTTTTCAAAATGATAGTTTTTCTGGTCCTTAGAAAAAAACCTTGCCCAAAAAGTGTGTGTAATTGACTCATTAACATTTACTTCGTATATTTCATATTGAGAGTTGGAGTGATTAATGTAATTATTGTCTAACCTATGTATCAAGCTACTTGCATAGTTGTATTTTTCACATATAATAATACACGGCTTATTACTTTCAATGTATCTATTTTGATTCCAAGTATCATAATATATATCTTTTACAAATATTATTAATCGTTCTTTTGAATATACCAAATACTTTTTTATCTTTTTAAATAATTCAGTATCTGTAAGTAACACAGTTTTTATAGCATCGTTTTCTTCATTATTGTCGTTAATTTGAATTTCTCTATTATCCCAATCAAGTAATAGATTACAATTTTCTATTTTTCTAATTCGAGTTGTTTTACCATTTAATTTATCTTGATTCGAAAAACAATACTCACCATCCCATTCCATACTAAAGAATGAATACAATTGAGTATATAAGAGGTCACTTTGGTTTTCTTCTTCAAGTCTCTTTTTAGTTCTGTAATAATGTGAAGTCAGAAGGTTTCCATTATCAGAATTTAAAATAAGATGTTTAAAATCAATAAATGACAAAGTTTCAAAATGTTTAATTCCAACATTTTGAAATAATAGTGGAACTTTTTTTAAATCCTCTTTATTTAGTAAAGCTTGTGATAATGGATATTGAATATATCTTCCTTTTCCAGTGCCCATTTGTGGTATTGATAGAAATATATTATTGGAATTTGACCATAAATTCAGTTCGTACCAAATTTTATCTTGCCATTTAGAATACAATAATTGCAAACTATTCACAGAAATATCAAGGTAATTTGCAATTCTGGGATTATATTCTGAAGCTGAATAATCATTGTCCTCATTCATTAATGAAGCTATATATATTTGTATTGCAATTAACCCAAACAGATTAGGAATATTGTCTGCTTTGTTAATAGTTTGAGCTAATGACCAGTCTTTACTAAAATTACCTCTTATGACATTCTGAAATTCCTCTTTTTCAATTTTATTTTCGGAGCAAAAATTTGTTACAACAAAATCATCTACAGACATAATAATATTTTCGCCAAAGTTTTCTTCGCTAAAAAATTTATCATGAATATATTTATTGAACTTCGAGTAAATCATATAATTTTAATTTGCATGATATTAAAAATCAAAACTTACAGAAAATGAAAAACAACTACATCATTAATAATGAGTTGTCAGACATTAATATGTACATTATTATACTATAATATGCATTTAAGCAGAACTTTAATATTTTTAATTGAGCAGCTTTTATTCAATCTAATCGAAGTAATACATGCAATAGACCCCCTTAATCGGGGTATATTGCATGCAAAAATACGATATTAATTCAGTAACAGTATAATTAATATTAATTATTTTTATAATCTCATAAATATGATTAAAGAAAACTGAATGTAAAAGTTCGGTTATATGTTGTTCCTTTAGCAAAGAATATATTGATTAAGTTTGTCTCACCATTCTTGCATTGGTAGGAAGTGTCGTACCCCTTTGGTTTTATATTGAATGTACCTGGAGATAAAAGAGATTGGGAGTTAAAACTGAACATTTTTTACAATGAGCCGAAAGTTTGAAAAAGTGAAGATAATTGAAATAGTATTTTGTGCATTATTACCGATTATTAATCAATCAGTATTTTTTGTATTCGTTTTGAAATACAAATTAATCTTTAAATATTTGGTTATTTCAAAAATATACCATACATTTGAATCGAAATAATTGCCCACTGCACCTACGACAAAGACAGCCAAAGTGAAGACTGAAAATTTGGGACTAAATCGTAACAAATTATTTACAACAAATATAACGTGCTGATAAATAGGGATAAAATGGAATAGGTTCAAGTACCTCCAGCTCCACAGATTGGTTTAGTCAAAAAACGACACCAAAAAGACAAACCCTACAAAATAAACGTTTTGTAGGGTTTTTTCATCTTCCTACCTTGTATTAAAGATGTTATTTAATCTTAGAGATTAAAGAAATGGAATATTCGAAATTGCTTTTTTAGAATTAAAACAACTATTTTGAATAGAAAAGCTCAGATTAATAATATAAATCTGAGCTTATCTATTTTAATTCAAACCACGATATTCATTCGGTGAATATCCGGTTTCTTTTTTAAACATACGAGTAAAATGCTGTGGATACTTAAAACCTAGTTCATAAGCAATTTCACTAATTGACTTTTCGTTATCAAATATTTTTTCCTTAGCGATATTTATCAGTTTAAATTGAATATGCTCCAAAGCCGATTTACCTGTTTCTCGCTTCAATAAATCACTCAGGTAATTAGGGGAAATAAATAACTTCTCTGCACAATAGCTCACTGTAGGAGTTCCATGGGCTAACAACATATCCGAAGCAAAGTAATCATCGAGTACCTTTTCGAATCGTGCTAATATATCGACGTTCACTTTATTGCGGGTAATAAATTGTCGGTCGTAGAAACGCTTACAATAATTCAGAAACAGTTCTATATATGTTACAATCAATATTTTACTGTGTTTGTCTATTGCATGTTCGAGCTCAAAACTGATTTTATCGATACAGTCGTCAATGATAGCTCTTTCGCGGGTTGATAAATGTAATGCTTCGTTTACCTCGTACGAAAAGAAGTTGTATTCCTTCATGTTTTTACCCAACGAAGTACCATGTATTAAATCCGGGTGAAAAATCAAGGCCTTGCCAACTCCCCGGCGTTTTTCTGTTTTATCTTCAATTCCATAAACCTGTCCGGGGGCAAGAAATACCAGTGTGCCTTCTTCATAATCGTAAGTGCTGCAGCCGTAAGTCATATTTCCACATTTGGTGTCTTTTAAAAATACTGCATAGACTCCCATCTGAGTTCTGAAATAACAGAAAGGTTCCACCTTCTCAAAATCCACAACACTTACGAGTGGGTGTAATGTCTCCACACCTACTTGTTTATTGTATTCTGCAACCGTATTTATTCTAATTATTTCACCCATAATGAATCGTTTATATTATTTTCTTGCACAAAGATAATAAACATATTACAGACATATTATCACCAGTAGCTACAATCAGTAATTATGGTTAGTAAACCAGTAATTCGGGTAATTGTATTAGCCCTTTATCATCTAATTTTGTATTCGAGATAATAACAATAAAAAACAAATAATTTAAAGGTATAAATAATGAAAAATTTCAGCTATCACAATCCTACCCGCATAGAGTTCGGAACAGGGAAAGAAGAAAATATTGGTCAATACATTTCAGAATACGGCGTATCAAAAGTTTTAATCGTCTATGGTTCGGAGCGTATTAAACAAACCGGCTTGTTTAACAAAGTAGCCAAATCACTCATTGACAATGGAATCAGTTTTAAATCATTGGGTGGTGTGCAGAGTAACCCGATGCTAAGCAAGGTTTATGAAGGAATTGAATTGGCTAAAACAACTGGAGTTGAAGCTGTATTAGCTATCGGTGGTGGTTCGGTACTCGACTCATCTAAATCCATTGCAGCCGGGGCAGTTTATGAAGGTGATGTATGGGATTTCTTTACCTACAAGGCAGTTGCCAACAAAGCATTGAAGATTTTTGATATTATGACCCTTGCAGCTACGGGAAGTGAAATGAATAATTTTGCAGTGGTAACCAAAGATGAAACCAAGGAGAAATTCAGCCTAACAGCTACATCTGTGGGTTTTCCAACAGTTTCAGTTATCAATCCTGAATTACAAGCTACAGTTACCAATGAATATCTTGCTTATTCGGCTTCTGATATTTTTGCGCATAGTTTGGATATGTACCTTTCAGCTACTTATTTGCCGGAATATATGGCCGGATATGTCGAAAATATTTTAAAAACAGTTATGCGTACAACCGAAATTCTGCTTAAAGATGCATCCAACTACGAAGCCCGAGCCGAATTTGCCTGGGCTGCAACACAAGCACTGAATTTCACCACCTTCTGTGGAGTAGAAAACAATCGTTACGATACACACTTCTTAGAACATACTCTTTCGGCAGAATATAATATTGCACATGGTGCCGGTTTGTCTATTATTATGCCTGCCTGGATGAAATGGCAAAAGCAATTCCTGCCAGAACGCTTTAATCGTTTTGCTAAAGTCATGTTCAATGTGGAAGGTGCAGATGCTGGCATCGAAGGCTTAAAAGAATGGTATTCAAAAATTGGTGCACCTGTTACCTTGAAAGAAGCTAATATCTCCGAAAAAGACATACCAATGCTGGTAAATAAACTATTTATAGTGTCTGGAATATGGGGAGCCGAAGCGTTATATACCAAAAAGATGATAACTACGGTGCTTGTGAATGCATTGTAATTTATACAATAAACCGGTATTTGATGGATATTTTTGAAAGATTACAGTCAGGTGAAACGATTCCGTTTAACGACCCTTATTATAGTAATATTTACGAGGCAGTTTCCCATACAACAAAGTTGTTAGCAGAATTCAATGTAACAACAGACATGGAAAGGGTGCGTGAATTATGGGGCGAAATATCGGGTATTCCGCTTGATTTAACCACAGCGATTCAAGTGCCGTTATACATCAATATTGGGAAGTTTACCCGCATAGGTAAAAATGTGTTTATTAATCATGACTGTACCTTCCTCGATATTGGTGGGATAACGATTGAAGACGATGTGTTGGTTGGACCCAAAGTAAGCCTTATTACCGAAGAACATCCGTTAAATCCCGCAGAACGAAAAGCACTTTTGGTAAAACCAGTCGTTATAAAACAAAATGCATGGATAGGGGCTGGAGCAACTGTATTGGCTGGTGTAACAGTGGGTGAGAACGCAGTAGTAGCAGCTGGTGCTGTGGTTACTAAGGATGTGCCGGCCAATACAGTTGTTGCAGGAATTCCTGCAAAAGTTATTAGAACTATCTGAAAATCTGAAAGAATATAATTTAATTTAAACAATGATACTATGCAACGAAAATTATTCACCATTTCAATGTTTTTTATTTCTCTTTTTTTTATGAAAGCACAAGAACCTGCGAAAATCAAAATCATTATCGGGACAACTTTGTTTGTTGCCACAACGTACGACAATGCAACTGAAAAAGCTTTTATCGCACTGCTGCCTATGACCTTTACCATGAACGAATTGAATAGAAATGAGAAATATAACTACTTGTCTAGCAACCTGCCCAATTCACCAGTGAATCCGTCGACAATAAACAATGGTGATTTGATGCTCTACGGTTCAAACTGCATCGTGCTTTTTTACGAAATATTTAGCACTTCGTATAGCTATACAAAAATTGGCTACATTGATAACCCAACAGGTCTTAAAACTGCACTCGGCTCGAATAACCCAACAGTCAAATTTGAACTGGTTGGTAATACCACCGGAATTGGGTCAATAGAACAAAACAAAATCTATTATAAAATTTCAGATGATGGTATTTTGCAATTTTCAGGTAATGCTAAAAGAATTTCATTAATCGATATGAATGGACGGATGACAGCTAGCTCACCATCAAATGTCATTGATGTTAACAATTTCTCAAGGGGAATTTATATCCTTAAGGTTGAAGGACAGGATCAAACCCAAACAATTAAAATCAAAATTTAAATATTAAAACTCAGATAGCCATGATAAAGAAAATAGCTTTAACAATAATGTCCCTTATCATTATAGGACAGGTTTTTGCACAAACGAAGCAAAGTGAAAAAACAAATGAAATGGAACAGATATCAGCAAAAGATTATAGCACTTTTAAAGTAAGCGATAACGTAAAAATGTATCGGGTTACTTTTAAAAACCTATACAACATGAAGGTGGCAGGCCATCTGTTTATACCCAGCAACTTCAACCTGAACGAACATCATGCTGCTATAATTGTCGGACATCCAATGGGAGCTGTAAAGGAACAAAGTGCAGATGTATATGCTTCAAACATGGCAAATAGAGGTTTCATTACTTTGGCTATTGATTTGTCATTTTGGGGCGAAAGTGCAGGCGAACCGCGTAATGCAGTATTGCCGGACGTCTATGCAGAAGACTTTAGCTCAGCAGTTGATTTTCTAGGTACACGTCCGTTTGTGGATAGGGAGCGAATCGGAATTATTGGAGTTTGTGGCAGCGGAAGCTTTGTTATTAGCGCTGCTAAGATTGATCCACGTTTGAAAGCTATTGCCACGGTCAGCATGTACAATATGGGTGCGGCCAACCGCAATGCACTGAACCATTCGCAAACACTTGAGCAGAGAAAGAAAATTATAGCCGAAGCCGCAGAACAACGATATGTAGCGTTTACAGGTGGTGAAACCAAATATACAAGTGGAACAGTACATAAGTTGGACGAAAATACTCCCCCAATACAGCGTGAGTTTTATGACTTCTACCGCACACCTCGTGGTGAGTACACCCCGAAAGGAGCGTCACCTGAATTGACTACGCATCCAACTCTGACAAGTAACGTTAAGTTTATGAATTTCTACCCATTTAATGAAATAGAAACAATCTCCCCACGCCCCCTACTTTTCATTACTGGTGACCACGCACACTCAATAGAGTTTAGCAAGGATGCTTACAAACGTGCAGCTGAACCCAAAGAATTGTATATCGTTCCTAATGCCGGGCACGTTGATTTATACGACAAAACTGATTTAATTCCTTTTGATAAGCTCGAAGCTTTCTTTAAGCAATATTTGAATTAAAGAAGTACAAACGCTTTACGTGATTAGTTCCATAATGAATTTTTTAAGATTTATTTGAGTATTCATTATTCTCACATGGAGTTGGAAACTACATTCCAATTTTATTATGAAATTAAGGGATAGGCAAAGGATTGCCTGATTAATATCAGATATTGCATAGGCGAAGAATGACGGCTCCACAAAAACCATTTCAATTAGAAGCATACGCCCTCATAATCAATGATTTTGCGGGCGTTTTTGTTGTTTAAATACAGGCAAAAAATCAATCTAGAGGTGCCTGATTCGGGTACTCAAACTAAAGGAAATCCCCGATACCCGAGTTTTTTGATATTTCATTTATAAGCATGCAGTTCAATCATCGAACATCTTATGTAGTACTCCTGTACATTTTGATAAATATCCGATGAGTTGTTCAGCTATCCTGATTAAATACTAATATCAGGTTGGATTTTCAGCAGAAACAAATTATCGGATTCATTTTGTTGTACACAGCGCGAATTGTTCCGATTATCTGTTTTCCGGAAAATACATTATTTATTTTGTGGTCAACTTATAAACCGTGAGTTGTGTATAGGTTTCGCCCGGTCTTAACACGGTAGATGGGAAAGCAGGTTTATTGGGGGAATCAGGATAATGCTGGGCTTCCAGACATAAGCCCATATTTTTCCCATAAACAGTATTCCCGCTACCTGTTATTGAAGCATCCAGATAATCCCCGGTATAAAGTTGCAAACCTGGTTCGGTCGTATAAATTTCCATAAACCTGCCAGATTTAGCATCATAAACTTCTGCAGATTTGGAAGGTTTACTTTCGCCATTCTTACGAAGCACATAATTCATATTGTATCCATGAGTGAGGTTATTGATCCGTTCACCGACTTTATGTGATTGGGTAAAATCAAAATCAGTATCTGCCACCGGGATTATTTCTCCGGATGGAATCCATGAACTATCAGTTGGCGTAAAGTAATCGGCAAAAATAGTTAGCTCGTAGTTCAATACATTTTCTTTACAGGCTGTCAGGTTAAAATAGCTATGATGGGTCAAATTCAGAATAGTAGGTTTATCTGATTTGGCTTCATAATTGATCTGAAGCTCATTATCGTTATTCAACACATAAGTTACCTTAACGTTTAGATTCCCGGGGTAACCTTCCTCCATGTCCTTACTGAAGTATTGGAGTACAACCCCTACAGAATCCGCTGTTAAAATTTCAGATGCATCCCAAACTACTTTATCGAAACCTTTTATACCACCGTGTGAATGGTTGGGATGATCGTTTGGTGCAAGATGATAGTGGTTGTTGTCAAGCACAAATCCTGCTTTTGATATTCTATTGGCATATCGCCCAATAATGGCACCCATATAGGGCGAATTTTGTTTTACATAGAGTGACAGGCTGTCAAAGCCCAGCACAATATTCTCGAATTTCCCATTGTTGTCGGGGGCCGTTATGCTTACAACAATACCTCCATAATTGGTAATTTCAACACTCATTCCGTTTGAATTAGTCAGCTTATATAGCCTGACATCCTGACCATCTGTTTTACCCCATGATTTACTACGTATGGAAAGTCGAGGGGTCGATTGAGCCGTTAACAAAGGGAATGTAGCCATAATTAAAACCTTTAAGCGTTTAAATGTGATAGTATAAGTTCAATTCAGCCGAATAATTGACAGCTATTCTTTAAACTCAACATTCACCTTCTGTTCTATAACAATCTTAGGTGTTTTAATTTCAAGGAACTCTTTTTTATTTCCAAAATCAGGAAGAACTTCTTTATCCAGGTAATTCAAATAAGGAGCATCTTTGGCCATAGGAACAAAATAAAAATACATTTCATTGTTTTTTAATGCTTCCGAATATCGTTTTAATCCCACTGTCCAGGGGGCACTGGTATAAAAGTTATCCGTTTGCAATTCACCATTCATCATGCATATTCCGCGGTCGCCACGATAATCGAACGTGATAAAAATATCATTTACTTTTGTCCAGTCTACATCCTGAGCCTTGAGTACAAAATGGCGGTCATCCGTTTTGATAAGATGAATATCCGGTGCAAATTGAGGGACATTCACCTGCCATTGGCTGAGATTTTTTAGTGACGATTTAAGTTTTGTAATACTGGCATTTGAGGATAAAACCCCGTTAACGGATGGATAAACACTCATTTCTATGGATTCCTCATTCGAACTGACCAACGATATTTTACGTCCATCATTAAGCACAAGAGATTTGCTTACTACAAGATGTGCATCGTCACTTCCAACCAGATACGTATTAAGCGCCTGATCGTACGGAAGTATCAGGAAGCTTACACCATTCACCCGCATTTCGCAGACTTTTCCAGTGGGTATTGTCACAACCGTATTTCCTCCCAGGATCGCACTTTTAATACCAATTCCACTCACTTTCACTTTACCTTTTAAAACCATTTCAGGTGAAATTCCATCTATGGATACAAATACATTATACTGTTTCCCATGATTATTAAACCGGCAAAAGGGTTGAACTGTTGCCATACGAATATCAACACCATCGTAATTTAAATTAAACGGGAATATAGCCGAGTTTCCGGCTTTTAGTGTAAATGTACCGGCAGTTGGGAATGTGATAAGCCCCGATTTGGTAGTGACCAGAATTTTAAGTTCCTTCCTGTCAGAAGTAGCCAAATGGTCCTGATAGTTATGCATAAATACGAAGCCTTTATTGCCATCGGTTCTGATAGCATACCGCAAGGTTGTTGAATTATCAGCAGTAATGCTATCATTGGTGGTTGGTAAAACTGTGTGCAGTGGAGCTAATACCTCGCCGAATGACTTCAGGAAGTAATTAATGAGTTTAAGCGAATAGAACCCGCTGCTTAGATTTCCAAATTCACCTATTGGAGCCTGATAATCGTAGGATTTATGATTCAATCCGAAGCCCTCGGAAAAGAAATAATTGCCAACCGAAGGCGTTGTACCACCATGATACATATAATAGCCCAGACCATTGGTACCACTTCCTACTGTGCGTACCATCAGGGGCAGAAAACTTTCGCCCGGCACTCGCGGACGACGGGAATAAGTAACGGCCATACCGGTACCCAATTCAGCTGCCAACGATGGATAAAGATTTACATCGTAACTTACCGGTGAATAATCGGGCTTTTGATGAATATCTTTGAATAAATAAAAGGGGGATGGTTTAATGATGGACTCCCAATAAGGGAAAGCGTAACCAGCCATTACCGGAATTGATCCTTTTTCAATTATGGTAGCAAATCCCCAACCTGTTGCCGTGTAGATAGGAGCAATTAATCCTGCCTTGATAGCCAGTTGTTTCAGTGTTTTCATGTGATCAATGCCCACATTTGCGAATTCATTGCCTTGTTGATTAATGCCTACTCCAACCTGGCTGATTTTCCTGTCATTCTGTGCCACTGTAATTTCACGGGGAGCATCCTGATATGTAAATCCCCAGGGTGCAGCCGAATGTTGGTACTCATTTTCAATCTGAACGCCTATGACAGGACCTCCATCTTTAAACATCAAACCATTTAGCTGTTTGCCAATTTCCTGATACAACCTGTTTACATAAAACAGATAAGCCGGGTCATTGCTGCGCACATCTATTGGCCTGCCATATAGCCAATCGGGGATTCCACCATTGCGAATTTCTCCATGGTCAAAAGGTCCAACACGCATCAATACATCAAGTCCGTTCCTGGCACAAAGTTCCGTAAACATACGCACATCCAGGTCGCCTGACCAATCGAATGTACCTTCCTTAAATTCGTGCATGTTCCAAAACACGTATGTGGCAACTACTGAAATACCCCCTGCTTTCAGTTTCTTCAGCTCCTCATCCCAGTATTGGTGAGGATAACGGCTAAAGTGAAATTCCCCGATAACCGGAATAAAGGGTTTTCCGTTTCGTTCAATATAAAAACTGTTTACCCCAATAGTATCGCCTTTCATATTACGCCCGCCCAAATCGAGGTGACCATGGATAATTTCTTTCTCCGCCTTGCTAATATCAATATTGTAAGTCGTTTGTGCCTGAACCGCAAAAGTTATCAATATCCCCAGTGACAATAATATTTCCTTTTTCATGTTAGTTTACATATTAGATTTAATAATATTTACAACAGAATGTCTTAACGGTTTCTCACCAACGATACATCATCAACCTGACATTGCGAACCCGCAGTACCATCAGCAAAAAAACCAATTTCAACTTTGCCGCCTTTAACTTTGATATTTTTGAGTTCAATAGATGTCCATGTTGAATTTTGCTCCTTTATTTTAAATGAAGTCTTTCCATCCAGGCTTTCTGCATACATTTCCAAACTATGAAATCCATTGCTGTTTTTTACTATAGCCGAAAGTGTATAGTTTCCGTCAACTATTTTCACATAAGGAGTAGATACTATTGTTTGATATACTTTTCGTTTAAAACGAACATTATCACTGATATTCAAACTTTTTTCACCGATTACAATCTTTCTGTCACTTTCCCTGTTGAAATAATTTAAGACCGGGGAATTAGTACTATCAAGTCCGATTTTATTTCCTTCAATCACTTCAGAAGCCCAACCTGTCAATTGTGTCTGAACCGGTTTATAATTGCTGGGAATATGCCTGCGGTCAGCTTCAAAGCTTCCATTTTTTGTATAATTATTATCGTCGGCTACTTCCCATGTGCCGATATTGGCATTCAGGTTCCACGAACTAAGCGAATTGAATACAGGTGTTTTCCCATCAAATGAGACCGGACACCATTGGTTGTATCCCAATCCGTTACCCGCAAAATCAGCCCAGCGGTCTCCGCAATAAATGACTGTTTCTTTCTCGCTGCCTTTGACATTGACAAAGAAACCAGTTTGTGTCACATGGGCAAAATCTTCGGAAGCACCTTTCATAACCATCATATCATTGGAGGGTTCATATGGCCCCCTGATGTTGTCGGCTACCAGATAATAAGCAAATGAGGCATCCCAGCCGTATATATTTGAGGCAAACATGTAAAACCGTTTATTGTACTTGAACATACAATTACCTTCACGGCTTTCACCCTTAAATACCTGTGTACAATCCAACAAATTAACCTTACCGTCTTTTACGCCAATTTCGGAAACATAAATTTTGTTTCGTCCTTTACCATAAGAATAAATAAGGTAAGACTTTCCGGTATCTTCATCAGTAAACACGGTTTGATCACCGGTATTGGAAGTCCCGATCATCGATTCCATGCTTATTTCCTGATGACCGGTAAAATGACCTGCCGGTGTATCAGATAACGCAATTAGTACCCGATTGCCATGCTGAACAATCATAGCATACTTGTTTATTTCCTGAATGAAAGCTACACCCAGGCGACCTACCCAGGTTTTTCCGGACTTATTAACTTCGTCTTTGGTTAAAACATCTGACTCAAAAGACCAGTTCACCAAATCTATGGAGCTATAACAGGTTACAGATTCAAAAGTACATTTATTGTAGGTTACAAAAGGAGCATTGCGATAACTGTCGGCCTCTGCGTAATGGACACCATACCAGTAATATTTTTTTATGCCGGTAACGGGATCAGTAAATCTAAAAATCCCGCCTCCCTGGCTATATATTGGCTGCCCGTCTGTTGTATTCCAAAACACATCATTTTTGATAGTATATGACTGTCCGGTAGCATTATTAGTTGTGCATATTGCTATGAAACAAACGAATAGTAACACAACTCCTTTAAAAGAATACTTTTTATTGATATTCATTTTTTTAATTATTATATTAATTGACTCCGCTTTTTAAATGGACTTGAACACCCTGATGGTTGATGTCCATTTTAGCTGCTTCCAATAAATGCATTTTTGCTTTGGCAGTTTCACCCAATCCGATATTACCCAGTCCAAGCATATAATGACAATGAATTTTATTACGATTTGTCAAATCATCTTCCCAAATCAACAAATCAGGTAATGACACCGCAAAATAGTCCAGTTTAATTATATCATCCAAATGCTTATTACCAAAATCAATTAAGGCATCAAAACGACTCTTCGCTTCGATGGCTCTGTCGAGTTTCAACAATGCCAATCCCTGATAGAAAATTTTTTCAGGCTTTTGGTCATTATAAAAGATAGCAGCGGCTGGCTCACTTTTTCCATCTTTAGCCATTTCCCAGTATTTGCTGGCTTCTTCCGGTTGTTTCAGGCCTTCGAAAGCACACCCAAGCCAATAGTTGAAATCATTTTCCTGTGCCCCATAAAGTTTCCCTTCGCCCAGGTTATGAGGATATTCCAAACATTCGTTTAATAACTGTATGGCAAATTTATATTCTTTTTTGACTAAATATTGTTTCGCCAGCTCCACACGTGCCAATTGATATTGTTCCGGTACTTTTCCTTCGCCTCCTTCCCATGGATGGAAAATATGCTTGTTGATTAACTCAATTGCTTTTGCATAGTTGCCCAACTGATTGCACAAAGTAACATATTCAAGATATACATCATCCCGCTGCTGTACCAGGTTGTAGTATTTATCCAGAAATACCATTCGTTCGGCATGTGGCCTACAAAGGCGTTTGTACAATTGATCAAGTTCCATCAGGATACGCGAATCGGATCTATCTAACGAAAATGCCTTTTCAAGGTACACTACTGCTTTTTCTTCCATATGCAATTTATTGAAATAAGCCAGAGACAAATTTCTCAATACAGTAGGAAAAGTATCTTCAATTTTCAATGATTTTTCCCAACAGGCAATTGCTTCAGTGTATTGACGCTTGTCGTACCATAGATTTCCCAGATAATAAGGTGCTTTCGCATCCATTGGATTCATCTTCTGTGCACATTCCAATGCCAGAATAGCCTCCAGCCGATTGGGGAAACAGTACTCAGGATCATGTGCACCGGCCTTTTCAAAAGTTGTTTTGCTTTCTTTACCAGCTAAACTCAACGCCCAACCCTTGTAATAATAAGTCATTGGGGAAGTAGTGCAAACTTTGATTCCCTCTTCCAGCAAACGTACTGCTTCGTCGTACATACCGGCAGCAATATAATCCAATGCCACAATCTCGTAATTGTGTATTTCACTATGCATCAGTTTATGCATTTCATCTAAATCGGCAGATGAATTTAATAACAAATACTTTTCAAATCGACATCCTAAATTAAACAAGTCGATTTTCAATGAATCTTCAATTAAAGTCAATGCTTCCTCTCCACGACCCAGTTTACGCAAAATTGCTGTTTTCAAAGTACGTGCTTTGTGGTTGTGCCAGTTTCGGATTAACGATTTATCTATTTCGTAAAGTGCATCCGTCAGGTTATCCTTGATACACGAAATTTGGGCACAACCAAGATATCCGGCATCCTGCATGGCGGCATTCCAGCACGATTTGTAGAATGCATCATAGGCTTCTTTATTTTTACCCTGGTATTGCAATGCAAGTCCCAGGTTATAGCGTGGTTCACCATCATAAGGATTCGGGTTACGCTGCAACTGAGTGTCAACAGCCGTTTGAAAATACTTTTCCGATTCGGTAAATTTTCCACGACGTAGCAACCAAAGTCCCATAGCATTATTGTTTCTCACGTCAGAAGCATCACGCTTTAATGCTTCAAGGTAATAATCGGTAGCATCGTACGTGGCATGACGGTATTGCTCCAAATGCAACCCTGTAAGGTACAATTGTTCGCAAGTTGGTGTTTCTGCGGGAGAAGAAGCTGGTTTAGCGGCTTCTGGAGTTAGCTTTATTTCTTGTTTTTCTGATTTGATGCTCAACAGTTCCCGTCCATTTTCAGAATAAGTCACTAATATTAAATCTGCAGCCGGAACATCGCCCACTTCTATTTCGCGTTCAAAAACCTGTTCAGGGCTAAGGTTCAACGTTTCGTCAAAGAAACCTTCCAGTACAATCCGCACATTTTTCTGTAACGATGTTGCAAAAATCTTTACTATGGCTTTGTTGCCCACTTTATCCATATTAAGAAGCAAATCCTGCGAAGCATTTTTCACAACCCCTAATTCGCGATAAGGCAAAAAATACTGGGTAAATGTTTTTTCTTCATAAGGTTGCAGCCAACTGAAATCCGGTTGATTATCCGTATAAACTCCTGCCATCAATTCAATATACGGACCATCTTCATCGGTGAGATTTCTATCCCATGCTTTTCCGAAATCTCCATTTCCCCAGGTCCATTGTTTTTTTCCGGGAGAAATATGATGACTCGCCACATGCAATACACCGGCTTTGGTGTCATTTTCGTAACCACCTACGAAGTTAAACTCCGAATTAATTGCCATATACGAAGTTGGAACCGGAATGTTCTTATAGTTTGAAATATCAACACCCGCTGAATAATCAATTTTATAATAAGTACCCGTTGCAACAGGGAAAGTGGATACGTCGCGTTTTCCATGATCGAAAACGGCATGTACATCCGGAGGAAATACCGATTGATAATACTCATTTACAGCAACAGCCGGATTTGCCCACCACAGGAAAGTTTGCGGTACAGGCGTTGGATTATAGAGTTTACCTTTGATTTCCAGGTATGCTTTTCCGGGATATAACGTAAATCCCGCCATTCCTTTTTGGTGGAACATTTTTTCGTTTTCGCTCACCCATACAGTAATGCTTCCATCGGCATTGTGCTCAATGGTATGGTCAACCGGTAAAAAGGTGCTCGGACGGTGGTGCTGGGGCCAGTTGAACTCTATCCCACCCGAGATCCAGGGACCGGTAAGCCCTACCAATGCCGGTTTAATTACCTGATTGTAGTAAATAAAATGACGTTGTTTGATTTTATCGTAAGCCATTTGTACACGACCACCCAACTCAGGTAATATCATTACTTTAATATATTCATTCTCCAGATAAACAGCTTTATAAACCTTGTCCTTTTTTTCATCTTCAATTTTTTCAACTACCGGATATGGATAAACCGCCCCGCTACTTCCCTGATAGACCCGTTTTTCAAGAAATATTGGATTTTTTTCGGCTTTACCGATTTCATACGTTGGGATGACAACATCCTCTAACCAGGCTTTGACACTCATATTCTTATACTCTTTATATATTTTATTTAACCAACTCCTTTTCTATTTCTTCCAGTGTTTTACCTTTTGTTTCTGGTAATTTTCTCAGCACAAATAAGAATCCGAGGATACAAATTCCCGCATATACCCAGAAAGTCCCGGCTGCTCCAAACGATTTATTGAGCAACGGAAATGTGTAGGTAAGAATAAAACATGCAATCCACAAGGCAAAAGTGGCCAGCGCCATGGCAGCACCACGTACACGATTCGGAAATATTTCGGATAATATAACCCAAACAACTGGTGCCAGTGACATGGCATAAATAGCAATAGCGATAACCACCAAAGATAAAACGGCAATTCCTTTCAGCTGAAAATAAAAGGCACTGCCAAGCAGTATATATGTAATGGCCAGGCCGGACGAACCAAATATCATCAGCTTCTTACGTCCCCATTTATCAACCGTAAACATCGCAATCAGCGTAAATACCAGGTTAACAGTTCCGGTAATCACAATATTGAACAGCGTATCGCTCACTCCATAACCGGCAGCCTTGAAAATTTCCTCCGCGTAATTAAATACCGTATTTATTCCACACCATTGCTGGAAAACCGCCACCACGATTCCTATCATCAGTACCATGCGAAATTTAGGGTTAAACAGTGTTTTGAAATCAATTTTTTCTGAGACGTCGTTCAAAGTGGCCTGTATATTTGCCATTTCTTCGTGAGCGTACACTTCTCCTCCGATTTTACGCAATGTGGGGAATGCTTTATCTTGCTTCCCGGCTTTCATTAGCCAACGTGGACTTTCGGGAAGCGTAAAGGCAAGTATGAAAAATGCAACAGAAGGCACTGTACAGGCAAAGAACATCCATCGCCAGCCCATTTGTCCGTTCCACGAAGCTCGAATAAATTCATCAGTTGCCCCTAACGGAACTTTCTCGGCAATAATCAGGTTGATAATTTGTGCCGCGAGAATGCCAATCACCAGGGTCATTTGATTCAGTGAAACAAAACGGCCTCGCAGGTGAGATGGAGCCACTTCAGCAATATACATAGGCGAGAGTGCGGATGCAAGACCAATACCAACACCGCCAATTATTCTGAAAATAACAAATACCACATAACTTGAAGCTAACCCGGTGCCCAAAGATGCAACGGTAAATAAGAAGGCAGAAAGCAGTAAAGGCCATTTACGTCCAAACTTATCACTGATAACACCCGATACAACTGCCCCTACAATACAGCCAATCAACGCACAGCTCATAGCCCAGGCTTGCAGATTGGCAGATGTTGTGATGTCAAAAAAACGTTCGTAAAAGGGCTTTGCACCGCCTATAACCACCCAGTCATAACCGAAAAGCAAACCACCCATAGCCGAAACCATAGAAATGGCAAATAAATAGGAATTATTGAATTTCTTCATCGAAATAGATTTATTAATTTGAATTGCAAAGTAAAGATAATTTTCGAAACGTTTGAATAGAATATATTATTAAATACATGGATTATATGACTATTAGTACCGGAAATAAAACTTTTCATTTACTTTTGCTTTAAATTAAATACGTTTACTGTTATGGCTAAAATTAAAAGTGGATTTATGGGGGAACGTGCCATCGTTTTACCAATGCCTATCATAGACGAATTTAAAATATCCGACTTAGGTTCTTTGCTACACATCACAGATATAGGATTTTACCCGAAAGCCAGCTTTCATTTCCGTAAAAGAACAAAAGAAGAGGCAATGCAATATATTTTAATGTATTGCATCGAAGGCGAAGGTTGGTTCGAAATAGATAATCAGGTTCAAAAAGTCATTGCTAATCAGGTTTTTGTTTTACCAAAAGCAAAAGCTCATAGTTATGGAAGTAACAGAAAAAATCCATGGACTATCTATTGGATTCATTTTGATGGAGAAAGGGCACCTTTCTTTTCAGAAGGATTAGATAAACCATTGCTTGTTTCTCCTGAAAAAGATTCAAGACTTGAAGAACGGTTTAAGTTATTTGAAGAAATATTTTCCACGTTGAAAAACGGGTATAGTAAAAACAATCTTGAATTCAGCATTACAGCCTTGTTCTATTTTTTGGGATCATTGAAATATCTGAGTACATATCGGGCCTGCAATAATTTCAATCAACTACACCCGCAACGTGATGTGTCCGATGAAGCGATTCATTTTATGCGCGAAAATGTACGAAAAAGACTTACCTTAAATGAAATAGCCGATTTTATTGGCTTTTCAGCATCTCACTTCTCGGCACTGTTTAAACAAAAAACAGGACATTCTCCTCTCAATTACCTCATCCATCTAAAAATTCAGGAAGCATGTCATCACCTCGACTTTACGGATATGAAAGTCAATCAAATCAGTATGCTGGTTGGATTTGATGATCCGTTTTATTTTAGCCGGATATTTACAAAAACCATGGGAAGCTCTCCGAGTGATTACCGGAAGAAGAAAAAAGGGTAAATCAATTTCAAAATAGCGAAGTACTACTTCCTCCTGCTCCTTAAAAACCAAAAAAACGACTGACAACCATATACTGTCTGGCGTTTATTTGGTTTTCTAATTCTTTTACTCACAGTCAATCGCGGTACTTAAACAACAAAATTTAAATCATGAATAAAAATAAGGTTTCATTTTAATTTCAAATTTAAACAAAAGAACGATGTTAATCGAAAGAAAAGTTATAAATTTGTATCTCAAACAGAATATCATAAATTATCACGGTGCGTTCCTCTAATGGTTAGGAGATCGGTTTCTCATTCCGAAGATAGCAGTTCGATTCTGCTACGCACTACTCTTACCTTTCCCGCTTTCAACCACATTCCTTTAAAATTTATTCTTTCCGGAATTCAGAGATCAGAAAGGTGTTGTATAAAGCTCCATTCTCGTGATGTTCATTAAAAAACATGCAGTACAACAACACCGTATCATGCTCACTGACCTCTTTCTTAAAAGGGTCTTCCAGTACATCCTGCATGGCGAACCAGTGATCAACGCTATCAACACGAAACAGGTATTCATTTTCAATACTGTTTATGACCGGTAAAAAATCTTTTTCACCAAACAGCTTGTTGACATTTCGAATGGAGGTTACTGTACTGTCGGCTATCGCTCTCTTCTTGCCCAGGTATTCCGCGTCAACCTGATAAAGTCCCAGCCGCGCATAGTATTTGCCTTCAATCAGTCCTCTGTCCACTGAATCGGCATAGGCTCTTTCAAATAGTAACATATCTGTTATGTTAGTCTCGGTATATCGTTTGTTCCAGCTTTCATAAGTATCCTGGCTAAAAGCGGCAACACAAATCCATAAAAGGAATCCTGTGGTAAAAGAATATTTCAGCATTTTATCAGTAGATTGAATAAGGTTTATTGGTCAGTTTTATCTATTCTCCTTAGCATTGATGCCTGACGTGACTATGCAGGGATCAATTTATTCCGTTTAACTTTCCAGTACAGGCTCAACGTTTGTCGGTTCAACTTCATTTATTTCAACTTCATTCTGCCCAACCGTTTCCCGGTTCCGGAAAAGGAAGTACAACACAACAAGAGCTACAGCTAAAAACAGAACAGCAATCAGAGATCCTTCAAACCCAAACTTGCCGCCATTCCATATATTGGCCTGCGAGTAGTTTGTTTCAATCAGGTTGTAGGTTTTTGTACCACTCACATTGAATCCAAAGATAGGTCCCTGAAAGAAGTTCCAGCTAAAATGCAATGCTATCGGAAACCAAAGATTTTTAGTAAATAAATAAGGCAGTCCCAATACCAATCCAGATAGAAAAATAATGGACAGGCTAATCGGGCTGATATCCTGATTGGCTAAATGCATTATGCTGAAAATAAATGCTGATACAAACAAAGCGACATATTTATGAAACGACACAACCAGGTTCCTCAGGATATAGCCCCGTGTGAAAACTTCTTCACCGATAGCTACAACTATAAACAATCCGGTACTTAACAGCAAATCCGGGAATACCGGTTTAATACTGACAACCTGAAGCTGATGCGTTGCTATCAGAATGGAGAAACCAGACAACATGATGACAAACCCGGTAATAAGTCCCAGCAACATGTCTTTGCCCACTAAAACACGTTCAAACCCGATACTCTTAAAAGATTTCTTATCTACTTTTGTTGTAAAAAACCATACCACACAAAATGTGCCGATCAGTGACATAAAACTCATAACAAATAATTGCGTAGTTGTCTGTTGAGTACCCCTCATATGCCTTATGTCAATGCCACAGAGCAATGCCCCGATTACCTCAAAAACCGCAACAACAATTAAATAGGGAATAATGATTTTTAAAACACTTTTCCAACCCCGGCTTGTTTTTCCTTTCCCTACCTCCATAACGAATACGATTAAATTTTTAGTGCGTTTATTTTATAACTGATAGCATTCCCCTGGATATGCCTGCCTTCTTACAATATTTTTATTCTTTCCGACTCAATGTGGTTAAATCTTCTGATACCATACGTAAATGATCGTTTAAACTCCTCTTTATTTTCAAAATCATTGACGTTTATATGATGATCGGTGTCTTTAACCGTCAGAACAAAACCCGACTCATAGTTGTCAATTAATTCTATCTTTTCCCATTTGATCAGTTTACCATCCAACCACACACCCGATTCACTGATAGCCGTAAAGTTAGTATATTGAAAAATGCCACTGACGTTAAGCAGTACGATACTTAAAAGAACCATAATATTCAACAGATCACTCTGCATCCTGAATCTCAGAAGTTCCAACAGCACACAAAATAATCCGTAGTAAATGCCACTGAGTGAATAGGTCCTGAAATTTTTATGTTTCAGCAGTAATATGGTGGTATCCGAAACACCCCTGTTGAATTTTAAATGCTTAACCATGTCATAGACTATGGATACAATGGTTAATCCAAAAAAAACATACAGAAAAATGTCAGATTTCATATACTTCTACTTCACTAATATAAAAAACAAACAAATACAAAACCACAATAGACACAATAGGTCAAAAGAACTTAACTAAAAAAGAACACAATATCCAATTACTTAACGTTATTTTAAGATTTCAAACTTTATATTATTACTGAAAATATAATTTCTATTGTGAACTATTGTGTCTATCGCAGATTCCGACTTGTCGGAGTTGTGGTTTTGTATTCTATATGGTTAAGTAGAACTACATAATAATTGAACCTGTTCTAATCTAAAGAGTTTTTTGTTTAAACACCTTGCTTCAAATTCAGCCAAAAATCATCTGAACAAACTAAAGTCCCTATGACGGGATTCTTAATTACTTACATTTTCAATTTTAGATATAACATTATACTGCCGGTAATCCGTTATTTTAGGATCGAAATATTCCTTCTTGTCATAGGTGAGCTTTATTGTTTTTCCAAGCAGGGAGTTGTACGTATTGGTCAACTCAATATCTGATTGAATAACCTGAAGCCAGTAAAATTTAAATAACCTGCCTAAATCATCCTTTACCGAAAACACTACAAAATTAGCATCTTCAATATTCGTGACAATACCTTCCAACGTCTTTTCACTCGTTTCCTGTTCCGGAATTGCTTTGTTTATATTCGCTACCTTCAATAGTCCATCCGGGCAAATGGCTCCCATCTTTAAAGCCACAACCGTACCGAGTTTTTGACCTTCCTTATTATCGATATGATCAAGGTTGATATTATAATCGCGTTTTAGTTCTTTTTTGTAGGGCATGGATGCATTTATCATACACAAACCAAACTGCATGTTGAATTTATCCTTATCAAGTGAATCGGGAACAGATGATATACATTCACACGAACTTTTAACGATCTTATCCATATACGTTTGTGAAAAGCCGGGGATTGATACCAAAAGCAAGCCTGCGAAAATTAAAACCTTTTTCATTCTTTCTAAATTATTTATTTATTTATTCTTTCGATTGTGTTCAAACATAGTGAGGGCTTCATTTTTACCTGGTTTCAGGTTGCATCCCAATCATGGAATACAAGTCATTTACCTTCAAAAATTTATCCAGATTTTTAGGTTCTTTGAAATCTGAAGCTTTCAATAATTCATAATACTCTTTGATCACTTTGGTTGATTTCATGGAGTCATCACGTGAAATAATTTTCTGGTACAATCTTTTTAATTCAGGGATCAACTCTCCGGTTTTATCATCAAAGGGTTGCGAATTATCCAGACCGGTAATTAAAGTCGACAAATAGGACTTGAAGTAAAATTGGGAATCCGTTTTATCAAAGAAATCGGGATATTTCGTATTGAAATTCTCCCAGGTGACCACACGTTCATATAACTGATTGAAACTGATCAATAATCCGGCATCTTCCGAAAAACCCTCTTTCAGTTCCTTCCTGCGAATCTGTAAATAATCGTTTAATGCCGGTGAAACACGATCCTTGAAGAGCTCGGAGAAATAATCGTATCTGGCATCTACATAATAGTCTCCTTCCGAAACCAGCAACGTCAATCCGCACATATCCAGGGCTTTCTTGAATTCATTTATTTCAGGATCAGCTATTTTGTTTATAATTTTATGAAGCAGGGTTGAGTATTTTGTATCAAGTGAGTCATTAAAATCAGTTACTGCCTCATAAAACAGATAATTAAAGGCAACATAAACCGAATCCCTGTCAGGTTCCGAAAAAGTATCCAGGTACATATTTACCAGGTTTTCAGCAACCGGAATCGAAAATATGCCTAAATGAACATATTCTGAAAACTGTTTTTCAAATGATTTAAAATCACCCTTCGGTGGAGTGAATGAATCATCAACCTCTTTGATCTTATTCAGGATAGTGCTCCGGTTAAATCCATTATCCGGTGTATTACCGGGATTTATCTCTGCATAAACCGATGCAATGATCGAAAGCAGAAACAGGATGCTGAATGTTTTTTTCATAGCTGCAGGTATTTAGTGTTAATACTTAATGATATGGTTTCAAGCTATTTACTTATTATACTATTATTGTTTATATGGGTACAAATTATAAAAAAATATGATTACATAGTGAGGGTTTCAATAAAACTATTCTCCAATCATGTCTCAATTTATACATTAGGACATTTTGCGGATAATCATTTAAACTTCCCGTACAGCATTTTACCCTAATTCAATCATATCGAGGATGTCCTCGAAATGATCGGACACTGAAAATCCACTGTTTTACAGGCTTCTTTTGCCCTGTCGATCACTGGTATAAAGTGCCTGAATTCGGAGTATTCCAGTACTTTACCTAATTCACGTGCACTCCAGAATTCATTCCCGTTTTCATCTACCTGACGAATCTGTTCAAATATAGTCTGTGCTCTTTTCGATAAATTGTTTTCCATAATTTCAGGATTAAGAAATTATTTATTATTTGTATTGAACTCTGAATCTGTTCTTATTGCTTGAAACGAACTAATAGACATTGTTGTATGAATCATTATTCTCTACAACGGAATAAATTCCGTTGCTACAATATCGGCCGTTCCTCCGGAACTGGCTTATTTAAATTCCAAATTCCTTAATTGAACTATCATGAAACTTTATCTGCGTAATAAAGCAACATTTTTACTTTTAGAAATCTATTCTTTATCGCATTATTCTAAATGTTGACTCAATTTTAGAATACACCCAACTGATTAAATATTAATAACCAACTCATTTTATCTTTTCAAAAAATTCAGTAACAAATTTTTTATGTCTTTCACTCATATAGGTTACTGAAATTTTATTGTTCATGATTTTCAGTTTGTCCGTTCCAAGCATCCTGTATATTAAATCTTTATTGTGCGTATTGATATTGACTTTCAACTTTATGTTGGTAAAATTATTTGATTCATGAACAACATATTTTTTATTCCCTACCTGTACTTTCATACTGTCATAATTCTGATTCAAATTTAGTTGACCAATCGAATTAGAAGTATACCTTTTGGAACGGCCAAAAGAATATAAGTCTACTCTGATACCTTTTCCTACTATATTATTTTTGTAAATCTCTATTTTGTTCCTTTTATTCTCTTTTTCCCGGGTTGCATATATCTGAACATTATCAGAAATCAAAGACGGTACCAAAATCAACTCATTTCCTGCTATTTTCCATTTCCCGGTAGTTACTTCACCCGAACAATCATCCATCATCTTAAAAGTATAGGTGTAATCTTTTTTAAGTTCAAGAAACACGGCTGTATGACCTTTCCAATACCAATCGAAACTGAATTGATAAATCCCAAATGATATCTGACTATAGCTTAAAACAGGAGCAACTACCAACATTGCCAGTAAAAATATTTTTCTCATTAAGGATATTCTTATGTTTGATAATAAGTATTGGCACCTGATTTTTTTATTTACTATAAAGATAATCTGCAATGTTCATAATCAAATATTTAGTATCAAAAACATCGTTCTCACTAAATCCCTTTGGAATACAGGTTCCTATCCACTTTGAGATGCATCCACTTATTTCATAAAATCACCAAGAATAAATGCGATGGCGCCAAACGGGATACATAGTGCAATCAGCAATAGAACCGGTAATATCAGATTTAGTATGGATTTCCCGATGGATAGTTTCTGTACTTCCGATATCCCGATTACAAGTATAACCAAGGTCCATACGCCGATCACTATTTCGATAAAGGCAGTAACAGTATAGACTGAAGTTGTCAAAAACGCGTTTTCAAACATATCCACATTCCGTTGGAATTCATTATTTCCAAAAAGCACAACTCTCAGGATGAATGTAAAAAGAACTACCAATGAAGGTATCATTGCATAGGACATCATTCTAAACAGGGATCTTGTATTTCCAACTCCCTTTAGCCATTTTCCCGTCCAGCTCATCAAGGCGGCGTAGACATAAAAATAAAGCCATCCAAAAACCGCCCCTCCAATCACACAAGCCATCAGCACTCCCCACAACGGCAATAAATCTCCCATATTCCTGGATGTTGCATTGTTCAACGCATGTGTAATCCCGCCAAAAATCAACAACATGGTGGTAAATTTAGCATACCTGGTATCATTGATATATTTAAATACCTCACGCGGCGACATCCATATCTTTGTAAAAATATCCTTATCACTCAACGCTATTTCATTGTGGTCGAATTCTTCAAAATTGGATTCCATAGTATTTTAATTGATTCGTTTTTAAACTCGCATGGGTACTTATTTGCACTTACTGAAACAGAATAAATGTCCTTGTTATTTTACAATTCGTCCTTTGAAAGGGCTGTAAGTTTCACCATCCAAAAATACAACAAATATCCATTCCCTTAACACAATTTACAAAAATAGTTTTAAACAATCTAAAAGGTTGGTCTTATTAAACAAAATAAAACCGTCCGGATCATTTGACCTGGACGGTTTTTAGCAAACCTTAATACATACGCAGTATTTTTGAGCGTTTTCTTTAATCCCCCATTAAGCGTAATCTTTAAATCACCTGGAGTGTTTTCTTTTGGTTCTTTTGAACTTTCTCTTTAATTCACTTTTAGCATTCTCTTTAAACTTCCCGAAATACCCTTATATACTTCTCGATATATTCCTCTTTCGTTTTCGCCTTATACTGCATGATATACCTCGGGTGTTCCAGTGCCACTATCCGTTCGAAGAAATGATACGTTTTATTGAGTTCGTTCAGGAATTTCTCATTCTTGCCGGTTCCAAAGCAGAAGCAGACGTCACGTTCCAACCCAAAACCCAGTTGTGTTTGCAGGCTTTCCACCATAAAATCCTTCACAGTGGCTGTCAGTTCACGGCTGTCGTAGTAGTTGTAATTCACCTCACGGGTCTTTACAAACCCTAAAGCGTACGGAGCACCTTTAGAAGTTTGGGGAGTTTGAAGAGTTTGAATAGTTTGAATAGTTTGAATAGTTTGGGGATCCAACAAAACGCTTTCGTGTCCTCCGGACGGCGAAAGGTTTGGCAATAGTTTTGTAAACCCGAGCGGACATACTGCCGAGATATAAAACTTTTTGTAGAAGGCCTCTTCCCCGCCAAATGCCCGGATCATCTCGTACACAAATACGGAGGAAGGTTCGTGTGCCATCGGTCCGGAGTAGGGAATGCCGCAGTTTGCTGTCACATGTTTCGGGTCGGTAAACGGGATGCCCGTAAGTCCCGAACCAAAGCGTCCGGGGTTAATGCCCATGATCAGGTGCCGCGGGTTGCGATCGTTGTAATATTTCCGGTAAAAAGCCGACGAGACATCCATCACCTGCTCATTCTCCCGGAATGGATTCATGATCCGGATCCCGGCAGGCAATGTACCCCTGAAATCAAGCTTCGAGTTAAACCCGATTATCTTTTCCGCCAGTGTTGGCAGTTCGTTATTGGTTACCATGTATTTATGTTTTGGAAAGGAGAAATAAGTGATGGTCAAAACAGGTAAAAATCAGAATATTATATTTTCCTTTTTATCATCAGACTGTATGTAATCGCAAACATTTAATAAGCTATTTAGAAATTTTCATAGTCCTGACATTCATCGTTTTGGCAATTATGAATTATGAATTATGAATTACCATTATCTACCGGTTTTGAATGCCGATAAAGCAACTCAAGTAACAGGCAAAATCTCCGATCATTTTACGATCATCGGTTATGTCGGTGCGCCAGGAAGTATCCTCTTTCCAGAGGGCCTGTTGCCTGCTCAGGATATTGCAGCAATCAATAAAATGATTGTGGGCAGCCGTCCGTTCCGTGTCCGTCTCTTCACGCTCTTCCCTGCTCAGGAAGTGCCATTCTCCCCTGATGGTGGCGTACCGTACGGCAGCTTTGAAAAGCGACTTTCTCACTTCCCCCAGATGACTGGTCAAAATGTTCTGATAAGCACGGTAAGCGGTGGTATAATCCAATGGTATCATTTTTTTTAGTACGAATGTTGAATTCAGGTTCTGTTTTTATATATGAATAATTTATCAATCAGCTGTTTATCAAAAATAAACAACAGCCATCCCAGAAATTGTAAATTGTAATCCCGATAGCTATCGGGGGTAAATTGTAAATTTTCCTTACTTATTCAGAATGAAATTCTCGGTTTCAAAATCAGTGATGTCGTGGTAGTAGGTCGTAAGAACTTCCTTTAACAGCGGATGTTCGGGTTCAGCCAATAGAAACAAGGTCAGGCACGAATGAAATTTCAGGTAATCGGTCATTCCGAATATATCAACCGGATTTTTAACCTTGCTCTTCAGCACCGCCCGGAAACAATCCTCTAACCGGTGCCGCAACAACGGATGTTCCAGGTAAGCACGCGCTTCTCCCAACCCGCTGATCCCGAAGAATTTTGCATTGGTACTGTTACCCAGTTCCTTGAGTTGAGGAAAGATAAACCACATCCAGTGCGTCACCTTTTTGCCGTGCTCCAGTTCATGCAGGGCTGTGTCGTATACATGCTCCTGTGCTGCCACGAAGCGTTCCAGCTGATATGTCTTTTCCATCATCTCTAATTTATGTGTTTATGTCCTTCGAAACCTGATATTATGGGTTAACCTTCTATCTGTTATAAACAACCTGCCGGTGGTGTTGTTTAACCGTTCGCATAAAATGAGTGGATTTTTTACATTTCATCTGCTTCAGGGGGAAAACGCTTTTGTGTCCTTCGGACGATAAATGTTTTTTTGACACCTAAAAAGGTTTATTCAATTTCTTTTTGGTGTACGTTTCCTCCACCCTTCCTTCACCCTTCCTTCACCTTTCCTTCACCTATCGTTCGCATCCCATTCAGAAATAATTAATATATAATCAATATATAAGCAATAAAAAAGCAATATATAAGCAAACTTTATTAACATTTGCTTATATATTAATCAGATATTGATTTAAATTTAATGGTTATCTGTTTTTTAGTGAACCGGATGCGAACGATAGGTGAAGGAAAGGTGAAGGAAGGGCGAAGGAGAACAAATAATAACGGAAAGTGGAGGGTAATCAATGAGTGAGTATCGAAGAATCCGATTTATCGGGAAAGTAACAAATCCATCATAACAGACTTAGTATTACTTCATGACTTGAATGTGTCACTCTAAAACAAAAAAAACAGAACACGGTGAATAATTCCCGGATTCTGTTTTTTAAAGATCAGGACAAACCTGTATCCCTTTTCGTTAATAGCTATCCACCAGCGACATCACTTCCAGTTTGCCGGGTGACAGGGATGGGTTGGCGGGAGTAAAGGTAATGATTGTTTCCTTCCCGGGCAGCAGGTCCGGGTAGTTGTCATCGAAGAATCCTTCCACACCCGGGAAATTCAGAAAGACATCCTTAGCCAGCACATCCGCTTTCAGATGGATCACCCAGGTAGCGGCTTGCTTTTCAATCCGGGTAGTGATAACCGGTTTGAGCAGGTTCAGGTTTTTGGGTTCGGTAAAATAGTAGTTATTATGTGCCAGCACATCACTACCTGTTTTAAGGGTCATTGATAGGAAGGTTCCACTTGAATTGCCGGTAAGCCCTTCCGTTTTTTCGGTCAGCACGGCAGTTACGCCATTGGCTTTTACCACAACAGGCAGGGTACGTGTCAACAGAACTTTTCCGGACAAATCGAGCACCTGAAGATCCAGGGTGGCAGGGATGGCGGTGATTTTATCCGACACCACGGTAATGCAGGTATTCTTGCCGGATGCATAAGCAGAGATGATCACGGGTTCGAAGGAACGTTTGATTTGATACTGCAATGCTTTCCAGCGATGGTAATAATCGGAACTTGACCACGAGGCAACCGGCCAGCAATCGTTTATCTGCCAGACCAGGGAGCCCATATTCAGCGGCATGGCACGACGGTGCGATTCAATGGCAAACTGTATCCCGTAAGCCTGAAGCACTTGCCCCACATAGAGAAATTTCGCAAAATCAACCGGTGTGCGGTAGTATTTATTCATATAATCGCGGATGGTCACGTTTCCGATCCCACTTCGCTGGTGCGAACGCATGACGTCCGACTCGATATCATAATCCTCAGGCAAGGCATATTTGCTGACCGATTCCAGTTCGGGGAAAGACTGGAAACCGTACTCACTCATAAACCGGCCGATGTTCTTTGAAAAGTTTTCAAAGGGTTCTTTACCATGCCACACCCCCCAATAATGGACGTCCCCATTCATATTCGTATAGGAAGAATACTGTCCCGGAAGAATGCTTGCCGGCGACGACTGCCAGTAAGCTGACGTTGGCGACAAGGCATTTACGCTGGCAGGTAAAATATGGTTGAAAATGGTATCGTATGCCGCCCAGACCTGGTTCCGCTGATCGAGGGTATACTCTTTCTGCCATCCCCAGCCTCCGTTTTTATTCGTATTCTGCCAGGCGACATCAATTTCATTGTTCCCACACCAGAGTGCCATGGAAGGATGGTTGCGAAGACGCTTGACCTGATACTCCGCTTCGCGTGTAACTGAATTCAGAAAGGCCTCATTGCCCGGATAGAGGGAACAGGCAAACATGAAATCCTGCCACACCAGTATGCCGTTCCGGTCGCAGAGCTGGTAGAAATAATCATCTTCATAGATACCCCCACCCCATACGCGGAGCATGTTTATATTCGATTTGACAGCTGTCTGGATTTCCCAGTCGTAGATATCGTGCGTCACGCGGTTCAGGAACATATCGTTTGGAATGTGATTCTCCCCTTTTGCAAAGACAGGCACCCCGTTCAGTTCAAAATAAAAGGTATGGCCGGCGCTATCGGGTTTTTGTATCAGGCGCAACGTGCGTAATCCGATCTCCCTGTTTTGGCTGTCGGAGGATTTACCTGCGCGGATGGTAGCCGAGATGTTGTATAAAGTTGGTTTTCCCAATCCGTTCGACCACCATCGTTCGGGATGTTCGATGGTAAAAGGAATATCCACCCGGTTGTTACCCACGTGCAGGGAGGCAGACTTTATCGTGTTCGATTTGCCGTTTACGGTTATCTCTATATCTGCCTGTTGTATCTTGGTTGATTGAATGGTGATCTGACCATTCAGTACAGCCAGCTTATCCGTGAGTGATTGCTGTTCCACGTACAGGTCATCGATCTTTACATCATTCCATGCCCGGACAAAGGCAGGACGCCAGATACCGGAGGTGACGAAACGTGGTCCCCAGTCCCAGCCGAAATGGTAGGGAGCCTTGCGGATAAAGGGGCTAAGCAACTGGTTTTCGGTTAAGCCGCCGTTGACCGCCTGATCGTTCGTTGCCTGAAGTTTGAACCCGAAATCTTTCAGCAGTTCAAGCCCCTTTTCTATCGGAGAATGAAAGAGAATGTGCAGGGTGTTTTTTCCTTTCAGAGCGGTCGGTTTGATATCAACCAGCCAACCGCGGAACATATTGTCGGCAGTGAGGATCTTTTTCCCGTTGAGGAATACATCAGCATAGGTATCCAGGCCTTTGAAGTCCAGTTCGATATTGTCTTTGGTTGAATAATCCGATGACAGCATAAAGGTCGTTTCGTATTCCCAGTCGGCCTTATCAATCCATTGCAGATTGTGTTCGTTCAACCGGTAAAAGGGATCTTCGATTAACTTACTGGCCAGCAAATCGGTATGGACATCACCCGGTACAGTGGCGGGATACCAGTTATTCGAATCAGCCTGTTTGAATTTCCAACCGTCCTTTACTTCAAAAGTCAGCGGATTGGCATGCAATGCCGGTAAAGTCATGGCAAAAAATGCGATCAGGATCAGTTGATAAAAAATTGATTTATTTTTCTTTTTCATTGTATTCGTTTTATTGTCAGTATCAGAAAAATTATGAATGAATATTTTATAAGTAACAAGTAGTATTTAATATTATATTTATTCATGAGGATCGAGGATGGAACATACTGATCTTTTAGAATTTGACAAGCGATGACTAATTTATAATGGTGTCAGGAAACTCTGAATAATGGTTCATTCTTCCCATTTACTTTACTTTACACTTACTTTATCAGCCATTTTATACATATCGGGCAAGTCCTTGCTAAACAGACTGACAGGGCTTTTGTACATAGTCATAAAATCAGTGACCGAAGCCTGTCCGGGAAATACGGAATAAAAATGCCTTCCTTCATGTGAAGGATCGTATTTGTTCCGCCACATAACCACCATGCTTACCTTACGCCCGATCAGGGGGGTCAGGATTTGTTTGCCCCAATAGTCGGTACATGGCGTGCCATCACCGTTGATGATTCCTTCAACACCTGTTTCTGTGACACCGCAGGGTTTTTTCTTTTCCTGTGAAAGTAACGACAGGTTACGCAGATTGTTCATAAATGCAGCCGTATTGAGTCCCTGATAACAATCCATGCCCATAAAATCGACAAAGTCATCTCCCGGCCAACGGAAGAGAATATCATCTTTGGTTTGAGTACCATCCATTTGAGGCGAAATGGCATAAATGAATTGATGCACTCCTTTCGTATCCCGCAGATACGTGACGGTAAACTTCCACAAATTTATAAATTCCGTTTGGGTTGTGCAACTTGCCCCCCACCACGACCACGACTGGGTATGTTCATGAAAAGGACGAAAGATGACAGGAATCAGCTTGCCCTGATCGTCTTTCAGCGTGGCAGCAAACACAGCCAGGCGGTCGAGCCATGTTTTGAAGCGTATATTGACAGGGCTTCCGTCGGTCAGGATCTCCCTGACAACAGTATTATTCGTATTATCCCAGGCATCGCCATTGGTCAGTGGATTATTCAGATGGCAACATCCAATGATGACTTCACCCCTGGCACGTGCTTCTTTTATTGTTCGCTGACGGATGGGATTATCCGTATTATTGACGTAGCGGTCGTCCATCACTTCGGCAAAATCCATGCTGAAAACGGCAGGATAATCACCGCATACTGCCTTTGTATCGGAACCACCCGGTTGATTATACCAGTCGCGGCCATAGATCAGGTCATCATGATGTCCATACATAAACCCTTTATCCTGAATTTTCCACAATTGAGAATAGAGGGCTTTTGTTTCGGGAGTGGCATTTTTATCGACAATGTTCAGTTGAATGCTGTCATTCAGAACCACTACAGGTTCATTTTTTGTATTCCCACAGGCGCTTAACAAAGCAATGCCGAGCAGGACGCTTATAAATAGATTTTTCATTTTTATTTTGTCTGATTGATGTTCGTTAGTAACACAAAGCTTTGAGCTTTCATCTCCACTGTAAATGTTGATTTCACCTGAAGGCCTTGTTTTACAGGAACCGGCAGCCCATTGGAATCAACAGGCCTGTTATTTTCCTGATACTGATACAGGCTGCAGTCGGGCATCGAACGGGGTGTTTTTAAATTCAGGGTATAATCCTTTTTGCCGACATTGACTACGGCAATGACAACTTTACCATCCAGTTCCGCAGCAGTAATGCGGATATCGTTGTTTTCAGGATCACTGCATTTCAGGATATTGGCACCTGTTTTAAAATTCCGGCACATCAACGACCAGGTATAAAACCAGGGACGGATATTTTCTTCTTCGGGTTTGCCGAAGACTTCCTTCCCAAGGATATTCCACATGCCCCATATTTTAATGTCTTTCGCCTGACCTGAATCGCCGCTTGAATGCATGGCATCGTCCAGCATCCACACAGCCATACCCGAATAACCCGCATTCATAACATCCATGGCCAACAACGGCACGTCGAGCCCGTAGAAATAATCATACACCAGCATGTTGCAATCGGTCCCTTTGGTAAACGGATGACCCACCAACCTGCGGTTGTATTCTTTCATTAGCAATGAATCGGGTGTCCGCCAGTATTTAAATCCGGCTTCCCCCAATACAATCTTTTTACCGGCAGGAATGTGTTGCCTGTATTTTAATAATTCCGCCTTATACTTGCCACCCCGTACTTCTGCCTGTCCGGGATAGGCATGCACATCATAGATTCCGATCAGTGAATCGACATCAGTTGCCGCCTGTCGGATCCATCCTTCGGAATTGAATGGTGAATTCGGGTTTTTATAATCCACTACCACATCAGGACCTCCTAATTTTATCTTATCAAACAATCCGGGATAGGTTTTCATCTTAGCCGTAAATTTATACGCCATTTCTTTCCAGATTCCGTAGTTGCCATTCGGGGAGGCCCAGTCACCATCAGGCTCATTGAAAATGGTAAAATACTTGATGCACGAGAAACCCAGGTCGTTTACCAGGTAATTGAGATAATCCACCGACATATCCACCCAGGCATCGTCCTTCATCATACTCCACTTTGGCGGATTATATTCCCCGAACATAACAGTAATATTGTGGGAAGTACAATATCCCAGAAGTTTTGAGATAGACCTTATGTTCCGTGTTTTATCGTATTTTCCGGTAGTTGCATCAAAATACGTGTACGGACTGTTGATCATGCAGCGGACATAATTCATTTTCATAAAATCTATGCGCCTGAAAATGGTTTCCCAGTCCTTATCGGAGACGTCACTACCCCAGGATAGTGCTTCGTCGTAAGGATCCCATTGGGCACCGTTGCCAATATACCCGGCATTGATTACTTCAGGAGATATGTTGATCATGATGTTGTTTTTACCGGAACCGTTCTGGCCGAAAAACGTAAGAAATAAAAAGGCAATCCAGAAATAAGTAGTTTTCATATAGTAACTTAATAAGTGCAGTTCGTAAATACAATCAGTGACTCAGCGGGCATATCAACGCTGTATCCGGCATTCAGATCAAGCGTGAGATTTGTGCCGTTGGGCAATAAAGTATGGTCGCCTTCTTTTATCAACTTTCCGTTGGCATAGATAAATTGCTTCATTCCGGAAAGCTTGTTTTTAAATGATCCGGTGATTCTGACAGTTTTTGAGGCTCTGGATACATTGACCAGTGCGATCAGTTGTTTTCCGTCATTTTCGGTGGCAATAGCCTTGACAGCAGGTTCACCCGTCACTTCGACCCTGAAAACTTTTGAACCGGCAGGCATATACCGGGTTAATAATGACCAGGCATAATACCATGGACGGACAACTTCTTCCGCAGCGCCAAAGTACTCGTCACCCAGGATATTCCAGAATCCCCATACTTTTAATTTTTCGGGCGATTCTTTTGAATGCATGGCATCATCGAGCATCCATACAACGGATCCGGAGAATCCGGCATTAACAGTTTGAAACAACGCATCAGCCATGTCGGTGCCATACATAGATTCGTAGACGAACATTTGGGAATCATCGGTAGAGGCAAAGGGTTTCGCTTTTGCACGCCTGATATTTTCGGCATAATAAAAAGAGTCGGCAGGTTCAACAAATTTAAATCCTATTTCTCCCATAACAATCTTTTTATCCGCCGGTACTGATTTCTTATACGCTTCAATGATTTTAGTATATTCCCCCGAATTAACGGTGATTTTAGAGGGATAGGTATGAATGTCATACAATCCGATTTTGTCTTTGAGTCCGGTTGAACAGCTATCCACCCACCACGATTCCGTTGCTTTCCAGATAGCAGCATCAGGACCCACCAGTGAAAGGTTATCTTGCAAATGTAGCTTTTTTAATTCGTTATGGAAATACCGGATAGCATTCGCCCACAGAGAATAATTTCCTTCGGTAGTCGACCAGAAACCATTCGGTTCGTTGATCATGTTGTAATACTTTATACACGAATAGCCTTTCGAACGGATCAGAAAATCTGCATATCGGGCAGCCAGGGTTAAATTTGCCTCATTGATGGTCTTGGTTTTGGCATCGACCATTCCACCTCCCCAGTCGCCAAACATGACAGTCACATGCCTGCTCTGGCAATAGTCGAGTATGGGAGATAACCTGTCGAAGTCTTTTTCGGTATCCAGTTTTCCGTTACTGATCAACGAGTGGGTATTAGTCATCACACGCATAAATTGCGGACGCATAAAGTCGAGCCTGGCATACATTTTTTGCCAGTCGGCAGAGGAGATTTTCAGTTCGCCCTTACCATAATCCAGCTGATAAGGGTCCCATTGCGCACCATTGCCGATATAGCTGTTGTTGATCACATCACCCGAATGAATAACGACCTCCGTATTGATCGGCACCTGGTTATTCTCTTCCAACGCGGTTATGTTTTTACAACTGAACGTGAAAAAGCTGAAACAGGTGATTCCAAATGCCACGATTATCAGATATAGTTTTTTATTCATTGCGGATTGATTGTATGTGGTGATTGTATGGTAAAACGGTCAACTGATACTGATAAACTGCCAGCTGACGGAACAAAGTATAGCAAATAAATTAAATGGGAAATCATCTCATCATTCAAATTTTTTAATTCATCCAATATCCCGACCTCCCCCAAAACCCTCCAGCTGACGGAACAAAGTATAGCAAATAAATTAAATGGGAAATCATCTCATCATTCAAATTTTTTAATTCATCCAATATCCCGACCTCCCCCAACCCCTCCAAAGGAGGGGAGTAAGACAGGTTGAAGCAGATATTTGCATGAATGATTTAGATAGTTCTCCCTTCAGGGGCTTGGGGTTCTTAAAAAAGACCCGGACTGACTAATACCATACAGTCCGGGTCTTTGAGTCAACTAACCTTCTATTGTTTTGTGACTGAAATCCAGAATTTACGGGGCTTTTTAACGAATTTATCAAAGTCTTTATAGATATTGTTCCAATCGTCCGTCCCATTCAGGTCAAAGGCAAATGCATTGGTATCAATGGTCATCTTGTTGTTATTGCCCATATCTGCAACACCTGCACCCACCAGTGATCCTGTTGTTATTTTACCTTTCGAATCGGTAAAGACCACAGTACCTTTTGCATAATCACGCATCCACCTGCCTGTAGCCTGAGGAATCTGACGGTAAAATCCGGTGACATCAACCGTTTTGCCTGGATTAACCGGATTATCTCCCACATAGATAAAATCGGCATATTTTCCATCAGCACCGGCATTATTGACTACTTTTCCATAGGTATTACCTACTTCGGAAATGCTGTCGAGTGTAAATGCCAGCGAATTATCGCATTCCGTTTCCGGACCATTGACCGTTGACCAGCACCATGGCTTATCGCTTAGTTGCAGCACACCGCCACCACCATATTCAGGGCCTGTACCGCCATATACGGTTAGTTTGTTTATCTTCCAGGTTCCCAGGATCGTTTCGGTAAATTCAGTGACATGAATCGTATAATCCCTTTTCTCGCCTGTTGTGGAAGTAATGGACAACACTCCCGATTTGGTATCATTCTGGAAATTCATGGTAGCACCAATGGCTACTGATGATTTGGCCTGATACGACATTTCCAGCTTGCGTAATTTGACACTTGCCATGCTGGGTACTGCCGACACATTTATGGCCAGGGTAATGATACCTGTTGTGGCATCGGTATTCTCAATGGTTGCTTTACCAACCTGATTTTCAAACATTATATTTACCACGGTTCTTTCATGGTTCCATCCTCCTGCAGTGATATCTGCCAGCGGATCTTTGACGCACGACTGCATACTGAAAGCAGCAACGGCTATTAGAATATAGTTTTGTAATTTCATGTGTGATTTTTATTAATTTCTTAAACTTCCATTTAAATCAATTTCTGCCTGTGGAATCGGATAGAATGTTGCCTGTTCGGGCGTTATGCCTGAAGCTTCGGGTACATCGGTGATAACACGGTTCCACCTGCGAAGGTCATACAGGTGATCTCCCTCAAAAGCAAGTTCGAAGGTACGTTCTTTAAAGATCGCTTTCCGGAAATCGTCTTTGCTCAACCCGGGCATTAAATTGCCTAACCCTGCACGATTGCGGATAAAGTTGACCAGGGTATACGAGGCTGCAACGGGACCGGCAGCTTCAGCATAAATCAATGCAACGTCAGAATACCTGATCAGGAACGGACGCGTACTGGTCTTATCACCAATAAAGCCCGGATCGATATACTTGCGTGTAAACGGATAGGCCAGTGTACCCGGATAGGAAGCCACCACGACATTGTTTTTATCATACACTTTATCAACGATCAGGTCGGTCTTGCGTTTGTCGGTGGCATCGAAACTACCATAGAATGGAGCCGTAGTCTGATACACACTCCATCCATCATGGGTTGGACTGTAAGTGCCGTTTTTGTTGTCTAAATAAATGGTTGCTCCACCGACATAAGGGATAAACATCTTGGAGATTTTAGAGTAATCGCCTTCAACTGTTCCGGTACGATCCATGGATATCAGGAAAATAAGTTCTGAGCCCCTTGGTTTCTCCACGTCGTAGATGTTTAGTAAAGAATTGTCAAAGGCATAGGTAGTCTGTCCGGTAATCACTTTATTGGCGTAATAGGCAGCACTGTCGTACATGGCGGTTATATCCCTGTTCATGTCTTTATACAATGGCACATTATGTTCTTTTGCAGAAGCAATAAAAAGATAGGCCTTGGCAGCCAGTGCCTGTGCAGCCACCCTGTCGACACGCCCTAATTTAGGAATGGCATTGACAGTCATCAGACTTTCCGCTTTTTTACAATCGGACAGGATCAGCGAATACAATTCATCCAGGTTGGCAGCCAATGGTGCCGAAGTCTGATCGAGTGTCTCAACAGTCGAATTGTGCAACGGAACAAGTCCGAATACTTTGACCAGGTTAAAATAGTTCCAGGCTCTCAGGAAATAACCTTCGCCCATATACTGGTCTTTCAATGTCTGGTCATAATCCCCTTTCGGAACATTTTGTATCACGGCATTCGCCCTGTTTACCCCAATAAATGCATAATTGAAAAATGACTTTAAGGTACCGTTTGTTTTAAGATTCGCAGTTTTCCAACCATCGAGGTCCTTATTGTCCTGGCTTTCATCCGACTTAACGGTCAATACTTCAGTAGGGATATCGCCTACATAGAAGATGGATCTGGAATAATCCAGGAAGGTCAGTGCTCCATAAGCATAATCGACAGCCGCATCAGCATCATCAGCCGACTTATAAAAGTTGGATTCGGAATAGAAACCATATGGTTTTTCCTCCAGGCTACAGGCACTAAGCACCATTGCACACGAGAGTGCTATTAATTTTATGTTTGTTTTCATTGTTGATCAGATGTTAGAATGTTAAATCAATACCAAAAGTCCATTTACTCAGTCGTGGATATCCACCCCAGTATACGCCATCCATATTTACCTCAGGGTCATAACCTTTGAATTTAGTGAACGTGTACAGATTGGAGGCGTTTACATACAGGCGTGCTTTCGATAAGACGCTTCTTTTTGGTAAGTCGAGTGTGTAGCCTACATTCAGGTTTTGTATTCTCAGGTACGAACCATCCTGAATCCACCAGTCGGACAGGTTAACCAACCGGCCATCCCGTAAAGAAGGATACGCATTGGTATTGTTATCGGGAGTCCATCTCAAAGGAGAATTGCTGGGTTGATTGAATGCCTGTGTATTCAGGATTTCCTGTCCGAATGCCCCGTTAAAAAAGATATTCAAATCGAACTTCTTCCACGAAAGGTTTAAGGCCAGACTTGCCGTGAAATCAGGATTCGGGCTGCCCAGTATGGTCCGGTCCTTGGTATCAATCACACCATCCTTGTTTAAATCGACATAATTGAATTCACCCGGTTTGGCCAGATCACCTGTTAAGCCGGCATCAATACCCTGTGAGAGAGTCTGGATTATCCCGTTGGTTTTATAACCGTAAAAAGCGTTTACCGGTTGTCCGATTGCCAGTACATTGGTATATCCCCTGAACATTTCAAGGCTGGTGCCTGCGTATTCAAATTTCATACCGGTGTTTGGATCGGTTAACAGACCGGAGGTTAAGGTATTACCCAGGCTAACCACTTTATTCCGGTTCTGTGAATAGATAAGTGTTCCGCCCAATTTCCAGTCTCTGGTATGGATGATATCCGCATCGATGGTTAGTTCGTAACCACGGTTTTGAATCTTTCCATCATTCACCCACATCTTGTCGTATCCGGAAGACAGTGCCAGGTTACGTTGACGAAGTAAATCACTGGTTTCCTTATCATACACATCGAAGGTCACCCTCAGGCTTCTCTTCAGAAAAGACATATCCAGTCCGAAATCACTTTGTGCGGTCGTTTCCCATTTTAAATCGGGATTAGGTATTCCGCCCCAGATAGGAGAAATATAGTTATAACCGGCAATATAACCCGGGCCGATGGTAGTCACCCAGCTTCCATCATCATAATACTTTCCGGTACCATACTGGCTTAGAGTCTGGTAAGGACTTATTCCCTGGTTTCCTGAGATACCATAACTGACACGGGCTTTCAATTCATCAAACACATTGAGGTCTTTGATAAAATTTTCTTCGTGTGCTTTCCAACTTAATGCTCCGGAAGGAAACATAGCCCATTTGTTATTCTTACCGAATTTTGAGGAACCATCAGCCCTGGAAGTAAAAGTAGCCAGGTATTTTTCATTATATACATAATTCAGACGAAACATGCCGGACATTAATTTAGAATCGGAGAATCCATTGCTAACCTGATTCTTTTGTGGATTTCCGGCGCCCATTTTTTCATTTCCAAGCGCTTCGTTTACAAAATCCATGGCTGTGAGGTTAGAACTGCGTGTCTGGTAATATTCGTACGAATAGCCGGCCATGATACCCAGGGAGTGTCTGCCAAATGTTTTTTGGAAGTTGGCAAAATTCTCGGAGACGATATTCTGTCCATCCCAGTTACCAATCGAAGCCAGCCCGTTATTAAAAGTACCGCCTTCGGTATAAATTTTAGGGGAATACTGATCACTCATGGAGGTACCATATTTGTAATTCAGCTGACTTGTCAGTCTAAGTTCAGGGATCACCTGCCATTCAATGGCTGCCGAAGTGATGACATCCAGCATATTGCTGGTATTCTTCCGCAAGTTTGTCAATGCAAGCGGATGACCGTAATCCTGGCTATCGGTTAAATAATAGTTTCCTTTTGCATCATAAACCGGCAGGATTGGATTTCTCCAGTAAGCTAAGCCACCATTTGAATTTCGATAGCCTTTGGAGAGGATATTTGAGAACCTGATTTTGAAATTATTGTATAAATTATGATCAATGCTCAGGTTATAACTTCCTTTTGAATAATTGTCTTTGATGTACACACCTTCATCGGTATAGTAATTGGCACTGAGATTAAACTTCGTCTTGTCAGTACCACTCGATATGCTGATTGTCGAATTGTTTGATACCGGGCTGCTGCGGAATACCAGGTCATCCCACCGGGTATTTGTTTTCCAGGTGGTCGAAAGTTCCTGTATGGAAGGATAGTATACTCCGGTGGAAGATGTTTCGCCGATATAATAAGCAGGGAATCCACCGTTAATGCGTGATTCATTGCTCAGCGAAGCCATCAGTACAGGATCACGCCATAAATCAAGTTTGGAGTTGAACTCTGAGACGGTTACCTGTTGGCGAATGGTAACAGTGGTTTTTCCGGCCTTAGCCTTCTTTGTGGTCACCATAATGACACCATTAGCACCACGCGAACCATAGATGGCAGAGGCTGAAGCATCTTTCAGCACCTCTATGGATGCAATATCTTCGGGATTGATTTGTTTTAGATCGCCGGCGTCTCCCATTGGGAATCCATCAACAACAATCAGGGGAGCATTTGATCCGTTCAGGGAACTATTCCCACGGATACGAACGGTTGCCGAAGCACCGGGATCCTGGGACGAATTGATTACCTGCAGTCCGGCAGCCCTTCCTTGCAACAGGCCTTCTATCGAGTTGGCAGGAATGGTATTCAGGTCGTCAGTTTTAACTGTCGTAACCGAGCCTGTGACATCACTCTTCTTAACGCTGCCATATCCGATTACCACAACTTCATTGATGGCAACAGAGGATTCCTGAAGTACCACTTTGATTGGTTCACTACCGGAAACAATGACTGATTTCATGTCCATCCCGATATAGGAGAATTCAAGGATTCCGTTTTTTGTTACATCCTTCAAGGTGAAAGCACCATTCAGATCAGTGACAGTACCGGTGGATGTTCCTTTTAATTTGATGGAGACACCGATCATTCCATCTCCCTTTGCATCATGTACAGTACCGGAGACATTCACTTTGTCGGGAGCCACCATCCCGAAAGTCTGGAAAAGAGTAAAGTTTACCATTAGAAAACATAGTATCGCCAACTTGTAGGATAATATGCCATAGATCCAATTTTTTTGTTTTTGTTTCATGTGATTAGAATTTAAAAGTTATGACAACATATTGATGTTGCAAAAGTAATGGAAGAATGAATATCAGAATTGTCCAAATATGCTAATGAATTATACTATTTTGAAATATCAAACTCCACTTTTACAAAATCTGAATTTTCAATCCTCATATAATTAATATTTATTGGTCGGAATAACTGATCGGAATACTGACAGGAAGGACGGTTATTTCTTCATGCCGTTTTGATCATAAAACTTCGAGCAACTTATTTTTTTGGATCTTTGTACCGTGCTCGTCGATTAGAAATTTCAACAGCAAATTAATATTTACGGTGGCCACTCCCACGTATTTATCGGCTGCACCGTAGTACACAAAGAGGGTATCGTTTAAAATCACATTACCGGTAGGAAATACACATCCATTATAATTTCCGATAGTTTCATATTCGAACTCCGGTTCGAGTAAACAATCCGTTGTACGGGCAATTACGATCAACGGATTTTCAAGGTCAAGCAGGGCAGCACCAACGCGGTAGAAACCAAGTCCTCCTTTTTCAACACCATGGTAAAGCAGCAACCAGCCTTTATCTGTTTTTAGTGGTGGTGTACTTCCGCCGATCTTTTCTTCCCATGAATTTTCAATGCCGGTCATCAACAAATGGCTTTCTTTATCTTCCCAGTTTAAGATATCATCCGAAAACTTCAACCAGATGGATGGGTACCTGACATTGTATTTCTTTCCGACAAATTGCTTGGGTCTGTGCAACAAGACATACTGACCGTTAATCTTTTCGGGGAATAGAATGACATCCCTGTCGTCCAGTACAGGTGATGTAATACGCCCTAACCGGCGGAAAGTTTTAAAATCGGTTGTAACAGCCAGTCCAGTATTCCCAATATTTTGCTTTATGGCAACCGGAGCATCAAGTCCGCATTCGGGTAACAGGATTTCATCATGGCTAAAGTTCCAGTATTGTCCCGGAGGATACGCACGGTAAGCATAGGTGATATAAAATTCATTGTCTAATTTTATAATCCTGGGATCCTCTACTCCACCTGAATCGGGACCATCTTCACTCGGACCAAATGCTGGCAGGTCGGATGCCCGCTTAAAATGATAGCCATCGTTGCTGGTAGCCAGTCCAAAACGAATCACATGTTCAGGATCATTTCCGGCAGCACGATACAACATATAGAAAGTTCCGTCATCGTAGATTACTCCGGGATTACAGGTCACCAGGCTTTCCCAGTCATTGGTTGTTAAAGGGGAGAGAATCGGGTTTTGATCAAATTTTTTTAATTTCATTTTATTTATTTTAAAATAGGATTGCGGGCATAGCATATTGATTATTATCACACTATGGTTGCAGTATTGTCAGAATATTTGTCAGGCGAACTTGCTGATCAGCTGAAATAAATCCAGATCACAGAACAACATACCAGTAAAATGGCTGCCCATATCCGGTAGTTGCTATACCACCTGACCGATTTGAGCATCCGTGTTTCCTGATTGAAATCCACCATGGAAAAAGTGGTATCGGCTAATTTTAACGCCGAAGGTTTTGGAAAGAACAGGCTGGTACAATAAATGACCAGTAAACTGAAGACAAACAGAAAAGGAACAATCAACAGGAAATGGAGATGACCGAAGATGGCTGTTTTAAAGAATATCATCAATACAGCAATTGCCAGGCCGGACATTAATCCCACAAAGGCACCCGTGCCATTTACCCGTTTATTGAATATCCCGATCAGGAATGCCGCCACAATGGGAGGTGCAATATACGAGAGCATTTCCTGGTAATATTTTAGCAACGAGCCAAACTTACCAATCTGAGGTGCCCACAAGGCTGCTAACAATATTACGACAAATGAAGCAAACTTACCAACCCGTACCAGTTTCTTTGAATCGGCTGTTTTGTTGTACTTGGAATAGAAATCCATGGTGAATAAGGTGGCAGTCGAATTCAGAATAGCACTCAGCGTTGCCGTCAGGGCCGACAGGAGTGCTGCCAGCAATACGCCCAGCAGTCCGATGGGCATGAGTTTTAAAATCATGGTCGGATAAACCATATCCGGTTTTTCCAATCCAGGGAACAAGCTTCGTGAAATCAAACCCGGGATTGCAATAATGAAAAGTGTTGTCAGGGTCAGGAAACCTGTAAAGAGAACCCCTTTACGTCCTTCATCCAGTGATTTGGCACTTAACACCCTTTGTACCATTGTCTGATTGTTTGCCCAAAAATAAATGCCGAGAATAGGCATCCCAACGATCAGTCCCAACCAGGGAGTGGCAGTATCAGTTAAAGGCCGGATAAGTTTCACTAAAATATCATCTCCCTTTAACAGGTTGAAAAAGTAATCACTGCCCTGTTGAAAGCACATATAAGTAAGCAGGATGGATCCGATAATCAACACTATGGCTTGAATTAATTCCGTGTTAATCACCGATGACAGGCCACCCGGAATAGCATAGGAAGCAGCAATAAGAGCGAAAATAAAAATGATCAGGTGAATATCCACATGTGGGAATACCAGTTTGATAATCAATGCAGCAGCATACAATGCCCCGGCTGCATCCAGAAACACATTTCCGATAATACATATTCCCGAAAAATAATACCGTGAACGGACATCAAAACGTTTTTCAAGAAACTCGGGAATGGTAAAGATATTCGATTTTATATACAAAGGAAGTAGAAATAAGGCGAAAAACACCATGACCACTGTTCCTGTCAGATTATAATTAAAGACAGCCAATCCGGTGTCATAGGCATCTCCCGACTGTCCGATCAGGGTTGTACTGGAAATACTGGCAGCAAACAAGGACAATCCAACGATCCACCAAGGCATGGATCTGCCAGCCAGGAAATACGATTTAGAATCCGAACTGTTTCCTTTTTTTAAACCCCACCAGATAATGAAGGCTAAATAAATAATGACGATTATAAAGTCAATTATTCCGATCGAAAAAGTGCTCATAAAGATATAAATTTAAGTAGTGTCTGTTAATGGTGCAAAATTAGTTGTATTACAATGTTTATAGGTATATCTTTATGCTTATTAATTATACTATTTTGAATAAATGGTTGCCTTTTATTGATAATGGTTACATTTGCATTGACAATCGGGAAGGTATATTCTACAAATCGGAATCGAAGGAATCAGGAATAAAGTTTATAAACGGTGAAAAAATTACCCAACCATTTTTCATAAAACAATATAGCTGTATGAAAGACATTCAAAACGAAATTACACCAATTTCTTCGGAAGACCTGTTCATTGTATTGAATCATCCAAATGCAACATTCGATTATCCGATACATTTCCATTCGGATTACGAAATTAACCTGGTGATGAATGAACGTGGAAAAAGAATAGTGGGTGATTCGATAGAGCCATTTGGGGAGCTTGACCTGGTAATGATAGGGCCTAATCTGTCGCATGCCTGGCAGGGGGAAATCGTGAACGGGAATCATGTTATTACGATTCAGTTTTCGGATCAGTTATTAAATTTCCCGATTTTGCAAAAGCGTATGTTTGTCCCTATCAAGAAACTTTTGCTTGAATCACAACGTGGACTTACTTTTTCGACAGAAACCAAGCTGCTGGTCAGGGATAAAATTTTGAAGCTTACCAAAATGACTGGTTTCCATACCGTCCTTGAATTTCTTTCCATCCTCTATGACCTTTCTACCTCTGAACGGCATGTGTTGGTTAGTAATATATTCGACACGAAAGATACGATACGTACTTCCAAAAGCAGGCGGATCGCCAAAGTATGCGCCTACATTGAAACAAACCTGGTTGATTCGATTAAATTATCCGATGTATCACTTCTTGTCAACATGTCCGAATCAGCATTCAGCCACTTCTTCAAAAAGAAGACAAACTGTACGTTCATTGATTATGTGACCAACCTGAGAATTGCTAAAGCCTGTCAAATGTTATCGGAAACCAGCAATACAGTGGCTGAAATCTGTTATTCATCCGGATTCAACAATCTATCCAACTTTATCCGGATATTCAAAAAGAAAAAAGCCATGACGCCCAGTGAATACAGGATATACTTACAACAAATGTTGATCAAGTATTGATATGTTGAGACAATTTGGAGAATCAGAATGAACACTAAAAAACCCACCTGTTAAAGTGGGCTTTTTAAATAACATTGAATAACGTAATTACTTTTCGCCATAAATGACCAGGGCACTGGAGTCTATATGGATATTTCCATCGGGAAATTTTTGGTTAACAGCCTGATAGACTTCCTTTTTTATTTTTTCTTTCAGTGGATTGTCAGCATTTCGAAGTGCAGCCACGATCGGTGCACCAGTCTCGTTCAACATATCCCAGTAATTATCAAAGGATTTCGAATTCAATTTTCCGGTAACTTCTTCCTGGTATACGTTGTTTAGCCCTGCTTGAGTGAATATACCAGCAAGTAGGCCATCCTGTGCACATCGGAAGATTCCTGGACTACCCGGTTGTGGAGCAGGAAGTTCGATATTCTTAGCAATCGCATCCGTGATAGCCGTTACCCAGAAATTCTTTTCAGGTACATTCCAAACCGATACGGCAATTTTGCCTCCCGGTTTAAGTACCCTGACCATTTCTTTAGCAGCCAGATACATATCGGGGAAGAACATAAAGCCGAACCTGCAACTGATGGCATTAAAAGTATTTTCATTAAATGGCAATTCACAGGCATCGGTAGCTATCGTTTCAATAGCATCGATTCCTCTGCGGGCAGCTTTTTCACGGGCTATTGCCAGCATATTTTCTGCCAGATCGGTGATTATCACTTTCCCTCCATGCATCTTAGTAGCGATTGTCAGTCCCGGTTCGCCTGTACCTGCTGCGACATCCAGCACTACATCATTACCTTTCGGATCGAGTAAACGGATAATTTCATTCCCCATGGGGTTTAAAAAATCCATGACAAGATCATCCCATTTCCTCCAGCCAGAAGAAAACTGATTCCAGGATTCTTTCTGCTGTTCGCGTATTTGTTCTAGTTTATTTTCCATCATACTGTTCGTTTGTCAATTGTTTTCAAAAAACAGAAAACCAAAGTATTCAACCTGAAGTATTCAATAGATTGGCTGGAATACTCACATATCCGAAGTTTCGGACTTCATCGAGTGATTCTCTTTATACATGGTGACAACCAGTTTAACCGTTGTTGTGCCTACATTTTTGAGGGCATGTTTTTGAGCGGGAATATACATGGCTTCTCCGGGATTAAACGTAACCACATTGGGATCTTTACCCTCTTCCGTTATTTCCAACTGACCACCCTCAAGCACATACCCTACTCCATCAGGAATTGAATGCATTTCTTGCTGATAACCCGGAACAAATTCCACCTGGATGACTGTTACTTTTTCATTATCCAGCAACACTTTTACATTTTCCATCGATTCATTTTTCATAGCGTCCTGAGCAAATAGACTGGTACTTCCAACTAAAAACAGGACAGCTATCAGAGATTTCGTAATCATACTCATTGTTTTCATATCGGTTATTTTTTTATTATTCTACTCATAAGGCTTTTCGATTTCGCCCCCGTTAAACAGGTTACGGGCATCCGTTTTTAATTTTAATCCAAATGAGCAAGTTAAACATAAGAGTTTCTGTAAATGTTTATCCTTTTAAATGGATTAGCTCAATTTTAGATTAAATTAATAAAACAACTAATGCTTTACTTATTGTATTTCAACACATTATGTGATTAGCAATTACATTTCCAGATTACTTATCCACAATGCTATCCCTGAATTTCTTCCATGGAGAACGGTCATACCATTTCGGGAAAACCGACTCATTACTCAGCACATAACCTACATTAAAAAACAGGGCAGCATCTTCCACAGCACCGGATAAATCATGCACGGCAGGAAGATATTCGTCGGAGGGTTGGTGATAGTGCTGTGTTATGAATTCCTGCATTTTCATCCGGGCATAATCTTTTCCTTTTTCACGGCTATCGGCAATGCCGTTTCCATAAATGACGGGCACTCCCATCCGGGCAAACCAGAAATGATCGGCCCGGAAGAAACCGCCTTTTTCAGGGAAAGGATTCTGTCCAATATACCGACCCTGATTTTTTGCAGCCGAGGCAACATAGTGATCCAGTTCCGATTCACCATATGAGATCAGGGTAACGTCTTTCATTTTACCCCAAAAGCTCATTACATCAAAATTAATATCCGCCACCGTTTTAGCTAATGGGAATGCAGGATGCTTTACATAAAATTGGGATCCCAGCAAGCCTGACTCTTCAGCCGTAAAAGCAATAAACAAAACAGAACGTTCAGGTTTTGTTTCTAAAGTGGAAAATGCGTTGGCTATTTCGAGCATAGCGGCTACTCCCGAGGCATTGTCAGCAGCCCCGTTATAAATGGAATCACCATTGACAGGTTTCCCTATCCCTAAATGATCCCAGTGGGCCGAATAGATGACACATTCATCCTTTCTACCGGTTCCTGGTAAGAAAGCACCTACATTTTTCGATTTACCGAAGTGAAGTGTATTGTTCAGGCTAAGCGAAACTGTGGCATTCATTTCAACGGGTTTAAACCCACGGATACATGCTTTGTTTTTTTCGGAAGCATAATCACGCCCACATGCAGCAAACAGTGACTGTGCTGCTTCGTGGGTCATCCATGCTTCAACCCCACAGGTATCGGCATGTTTGTTTTTTGCCTGTAAGTGAATAGTAGACCCATTGTTGGAGGATACAACCACACTCCAGGGATATGCCGCTGCTGCTTCTTCATGAATGATAATACATCCGGCAGCACCATGACGGGCTGCTTCTTCGTACTTATACGTCCAACGGCCGTAATAAGTCATTGTCTTCCCTTTAAACAACGTGGTATCACCGGTTGCAAATCCCGGATCATTGACCAGCACCACCACTACTTTCCCTTTCACATCCAGGCCCTCATAATCATTCCAGTTGTATTCAGGGGCAACAATGCCGTATCCGGCAAAAACAAGCCCTGCATTATCCAGGGTTACTTTTTCAGTGATCTGTTCGGTAAAAGCCACAAAATCACTGACAGGCTTAAAAGAAAGATTTTTATTTTTTACATTGATGATCATATTGGTTGGTGCAGAGAAAATACTCACCATCGGGACTTCCTGAAAATAGCTCTTGCCAAAGGCAGGTGTCAGTTTTAGTTTTTCAAATACCGACTGAATATAGGCAGTCGTACTATCTTCACCCCGGGTCATGGGTTTACGACCCTGATAGGCATCCGATGACAGAATACTCAGATGATGGGCAAAATCTTTTACATTAATCGAAGAAAGAGCATTTTCGACATCTTTCTGATGGTTAACCTGACTGCAGGATACAATCAATGAAAGTGCAATGAAAAGAATAAGTTGTTTCATATTATTGGTTTTAAAAATTAATTTCTGTTAGTATGACTCTTTTTTATTGCACATTCCCACGATTAGTTTAATGGTTTAAAAAAATTTCTATGACAAAGTGCGACTAAATTATTTTCTGTTTCATTTAGTCGCACTTCCATTCAATGGCTGCAGAATATACAGGCAGATCGGATAGCGGCAGGACGATCAACTACATTCAGTTATTTCCAACTTCATAAATTGATGAAGATACGGAGTTCATGTTTAAAAGAAGGGACGCTTCAGATTTATCGAACCTTTTCCCTGGTATTTACTCCGGGCACCCCTACCCCTTCGGTCATAAGTTTTAACAGGCTCTCACCAACATGAAAGTTCCACCCGGTACTGCAATCGTCGTAACACTCTATTCCGGGCACCAACCCGATATGGGTCATGCGGACTTGCGTTCCTTTGGCTGAAGAGGATACCTCCCATTTCAGCCGGGTATTCTTCCATTCCTTGCTATCTTTCAGCCAGGTTAAATGACAGTCGGTCACCAGCCACACCACTTTTTTACCGGGAACATACTCCACTATCTGAAAGTCCACAGATACATCCCCAAAATGGACGGTAAAAACATCGTCCACCTTTTGGGCACTGCCTTGAAAATCAGTCGTCCACCATTTCTCAACATGGCTGATAGCATCCAATGCTTCATCAGGGGAGACGTCTACTTTAAAAACATAATTATAATCAGGTTTATTCATAGCTTTAATTGTTTGATTGTTTGAATTACTAAAATGCTGATATTATGCAACAATTGATGATTTGAATTGTTCATAAAACCATTTTAGTATCCCACAAGGATAACAGGAAAAACAGGTCCTGAAGTAAGTAAACAGAACGAAAGAGCAAAGAATATAGAACAAAGATCAAAGACATAATGAGTTATAAATTTGCAACCTGCGATTTATTATGTCAGGTTAATATTTCCGTTGTATAGAATGGCATTAGGTATTTCCTATTGTGATCTCTCTTTATTTTTTGTGTCCTATTGTGCTCCCGATAGCTATCGGGATGGTTTAAATATTTAATTATTTATTACGCGTTGATTATTAGCGTATTACATTTAGTTACAGAGTAGACTATAAAGAATTTGATGTTTGTGGCTTGATAGTTGATACTTGTTTATAAAATGAGAAAAGCGAAATACAGTCAGGTATTTCGCTTTTCTCATTTCGAATACTTTCATTAAATGTCTGTCTCCGGATTCAGGTTCTTTTCCTTATACTCCCTGATCATCCGAACAATATAAGCTTCAATATCTTCACCCTCAGGCTTGTTGTTTTCTTCCAACATTGACGCAAATCCATTTATAAGATCAGTATTCCTTTTGAAATTTTCTTCCAGAAGCTTATCATCTCTTGTCTCCCAGTATTCAGCTTCATCACTTATTTCAAAATCCACCAGATAACGGGGCACGACATACCTAAAAATTCCTATCACCAATTTATGAACCTCAGTGCCGGCATATTGCGTCTTGGTGGAATTCATATACAAATACTCCCGCTCTTGCTGATTGGTACTTTCACCCCAACAATGCAGTTGCATGGGTCCGCATATTCGCCCATTCCGTAAAAAGGTAAACGACACCGGTTCGCAGCCCGGAGGATTAAATAATATCCCGTAAAGATTACCATCATGTTCATCTTCCGGATAGTCACCAGTTGGAAATTTCCGCTCCAGAATGTGGTATTCCCAACCGCGTACTTTTGATATTTCTTCCAGTTCCTCGATCAGTTGAGGAAGTTTTTGCTTGTCGGCTATCCGACCGTGATAATGAATAGTGAGTCCCATACTAAGTTTTAATTTAAACAGGTTACAGACTAAAAAATTATAACACTAAAACCTCATGCTATATTCATAACACGTAAGATTCTTTTTGTTTCTCTCTTCCAATAGAATATGGAAAAGAGAGAGTGACCATTTATTGGGTTGCAGTAGTTTTTTTTAAATTATTGTAAGTGATTTTAGTTAATTTCAACAACACTAACCCCGTTACTTTTCTTCATTACCTGAATTTGTACCGGAATCCGTTCTTTCAGGCTATCAACATGTGAAATGATCCCGATTGTTTTCCCCTGCGCTTTCAACGTTTCAAGGGTTGAAATAACTGTCTCGAGTGTGTCATTGTCAAGAGTACCAAACCCTTCATCAATAAACAGTGACCCGATACGGACGTTATGACTTGCCAGATCCGACAGTCCCAGTGCCAGTGATAAACTGATCAGGAACTTTTCGCCACCGCTGGTCGTATCGGTCAAACGGGTATCATCTGCCTGGTAATGATCAACCAGCCTGAAATTCAGTTCCTCTCCGGGTTTGTATTGCGGGTTCAACAGCAATGAGTAACGCCTGTTGAGTTTATACAAATGAAGATTCGCCAGATCAATCAGGTTTTTGAGCGTTAGTCGTTGAACGTAGGTATTGAATGCATCCTGCGAACCTCCCAGCAGATTCATTAAACCCATCCATTTACGGCAAATGATTTCCTGTTTTTTTATCTCAGCCACTACAGTTGCATTGCGGCTTTTTATTTCAGCATCTTTTCGGAATCTTTCGGTAATAACTCCAGACATGTGGAGCAATTTATTTCTTTCGTCATTCAATTCAGATAATTTTTCGCGTGCCTTATCTTCCGTCGTTTCAACGATCCGTTCCGATTCCAGTTTATTATGTTCGGCAGCAATTCCCTCTTCCTGCGTTTTCAAGGCTATGGTTCTTTCGTCCATATCTTTCTGAATCAACGAATAGCTGGTTAACACGTCCTCATTCAACAACGCTATTGACACTTCTTCACGAGAATTGAAAACACTCCCCTCAATTTTCTCAGCGAGTACAATCAATAATTTTTTGAGTAGTTCCGTATTCTCCAATTGTTCTTTGACAATACTCTTCTTCTCTCCAACATAACCTGTCCGGGTTTCTTTCAACGCATTGAGAATCGCCGTAACCGATTTCTCAGTGGCACGTGTCGATTCAATGGCATTTTGCAGTTCATTCCGTTTATTGGCTGTTGTAATTTCCAGCGGTAAAATAGATTTTCTGTTTTCGTTTAAGGCAACCAGCTCATTCTTTAAAGTTGTGATTTGAACTTCTATTCCCTGAACTTCAATATTTTTATTTTTAATCAGGTTATTGAAATTTCCAATTTCAATAACGCATTGCTTTATGGAATTTTCGACCTCTGTGTATCTTTTAGTTGTATCGTTATACGTCTTAATAAGTTGTCCGGTTTGCTGCAAAAAAAGTGCTGTATATTCGATCTCAGGGATATGCAACCCGCATTCGGAGAACTGGCTTTTTAATGGTTCTTCGAGGGTAAGATTTGTACTATTCAATCTGTTTATTTCGTCTTTCTTTCCAGTATCTGATTCAGTGATCGAGTTGATGGCTGTTTTGAATTGAGTCAGTTGTACTTCAAATTCATTTAGCCGGGTAACAACCGATTTTACTTGTTCCTCAATTTTATCTTTTATTTTCTGTTGATCCTGGGTTTCAATGATTTTTAAAGTGAGAGATGCTTTTTGAGTTTCTACATTTTTAAATGCATTCTCTATACTGGCTTTATCATCAATTTTAAAGTCTGAAAGAAAGGCACCAAATTTATCAACGACAGCTTTTTGTTCGAGTTCGTTTTTTAATAATTGAGCTAAGCAGTTTTGAAGTTCAGCCGTTTCTCTTGTTCTAATTAATTCCGTTTTTTGTAATTCTTCATTTAACGTAAACAGCTTTTCTTTCCGTTCGTCTACTTTCATTTTACTTTCCGAGATTTTAACTTCGGAATATTCAGCTACCAACGGATGTTCTGTTGACCCGCACAAGGCACAGGGCTGACCTTTCATTAATTTCTTTCGTTCATCCTCCAGACTGACAATATAACTGTCTTTTTCATACAATTCTTCAGCATCTTTCAACAATTGGGTGGTGTGTTGAATCTCTACCGAGAGTTGCCGTATGTTGGCGGAATATTCTTTAAGCCTTATTTCCAGGGAAGTTTTCGTATCTTTTAGCGTGATTTCGTTTGAATTGAACTCTTTGTATAAGGACGAAAATTGGATTAATTCATGCAACCGTTCTTTATGGATACTCAGTATATCATTTTCCTTTACCAGGTTTTCAATATTGCTTAAAACCAAATACTCCTGAATGGTCTTTAATTGATTGGAAAACAAATCAAATGCCTCTGTTTCCTTCATACGTTTTTTTTCAATGTCCTCTATCTTTGATTGATTTTCCAGAAGATCTCTGTTTCCCTTGTTTCTTTCACTGTTTAAAACAGATATTCTCTCCGAATTGCTTTTGCGTTGTGTCAGTTGCGTGTTCCATGTACTGATGTATTTTTCATACACCGGAATTTGTTTATTTTCGTCTAAAAAGACACGGAGTTTTACCAGATCCTCTTCATAGGTTTTCACTGCTTTTGTCTTCCTTTCCAGGTTAAGCAATAAATCATTCTGAGAGATCGTGATATCAGCAACCATTTTTAGCTTTTCAGCAATGTTGGATTGATGTGCCAGAATGTTAGTATCCAGGGCGGTTACTTTTTCTAATTTAGGCTGCCACTCCTTTGCGGTGAGTTCACATTCTGCAGCTTTATTTTTGCACACAAATTCATCGTCAACAGCCTTGTTTATTTTTAACTCCAGATCATTTAATTCCTGTTCAATCACCTGCAAACGAATTGACTTTTTCTCAATTTCATTTTCAAGCCGTACTACTTCATTTAAAGTGTCTTTGATTGGTTCAGCCGATTGGTGTTTGGTCAGTTGAATAAAAACATCACGATGCCTTTCAGCATCGAGTTCTAATTGCTGTTTAGCTTTATCAATGACTTCTTTTTGAACTGTCAGCTTATTTTTTAGTTCAAACCATTTCAATACCTCTTCAATTGCTTTTAGCGTAGCTTCCAATTCTTTCTGATTTTCTTCCAGTTGCTTTGCTTCAATTTTAAGCATGCCGGCATCTTCTTCACTGAGCAAATCATCCGTATTTATTTTATTGTTGATTTGTTCCAGCAATTTTTTCTCATCAAAGATTCTGTTCTTTAATGTTTCCCCGATTTTCCGGTAGATTTCATCTCCGGCAATCTGCTGTAACAACAATCCTTTTTCTGAATTTTTAGCAGATAAAAAGGCTGCAAACTCACCTTGTGCCAGCATAACAGATCGTAGAAACTGATCATAATTCAATTGGGTCACTTCGGCAATCTGATCATCACAGGTAGTTTTAGTTTCGGCAATAATTTGTTCAGTACTTAAATTTTTCAACCGGACACTTTCTACCGGCTTGCCTAATTTCTTCCCCGAATTACTGGCCAGTCGGATATCCCATTGAGCCTCATACCTGTTGCCCTGTGCTTCGAAAGTAACCCTCGACATGGCTGTTGCAGCACCATAACTCACGACATCTTCCAGTCCTGCTTTGCTGTTTGACTTTTCAAACCGGGGTACTTTCCGGTATAAAGCAATGGTTATGGCATCAAGCAGTGTCGTTTTGCCCGCACCGGTAGGTCCGGTAATGGCAAATAAACCGACATCTTCAAACCGCTGACTTTCAAAGTCAATGATGATTGGCGTATCGCAATGCAACGAATTAATATTCTGCAATTCAATTTTTAATATTCTCATTTCCGGTTAAACCTTATCATTTTCATGTACAAGTTGCAATATTTCATTGAATGCATCCAGCATATCTGCATTTTCATTTAAATCGACGTTTAGTTCGTCACATTTCAACCTGAATACTTCAAGTGGTGTAAATGTCTTCACATTTTGTGCCGAATCAACCAGACTCTTCAAATGTTCAAATTTTCGGTTATCCTGAACAGTTACCTTCAGGACTTCAACTGTCAGACTTTTCGCAAAATCATAAATTTCACGGTATCCTAAAATGGCTTCCTTTTCATCTGTCAATATCACTTCCGCCCAGATGGCGAGGGGTTGAGTGTCTTTATCCAATACTTCCAACTGCGATTTACAATCGTCAACAGTTCCTTTAATTTGCAGGATCTTTCGAAAAGCAGGGACAGTAACTTCTTTTATTAAGATATGATCACCTGTTTCCAATTCAACGACCTTTTTTTCCTGCCCCACTTCACTAAAGCTCAATGCATAGGGTGAACCCGAATAGCGGATCTGCTCCTTTCCCCCGATTGACTGTGCCCGGTGCAAATGCCCCAAAGCAACATACTCAAATTCGACCGGAAAATCACCTGCACCGATATCTCCTAAATTACCGACATAAATGCTTTGTTCACTTTCGGAAGTCATACCACCGATAGCAAACAAATGACCCATGGCAATGATTTTCGTTTCAGGGATGGATAACTGCCGGCATACTGAGGCAAGATCAGTATAATGCCGTACGAGTGCCGCTTTATATCGATTGTTTATTTCTTCACCTGTTTCGGAAGCAATGGCGCGGCGTATATCCTGATCGCGTAAAAAGGGAACGGCAGCTACCATCAGATGTTCATTTCCAATCGAAAAATGGAATATCTCATCAGCAATATTTTCGGTAGCCTTTCCAACTACCCTGATAGACAAGGCGTTCAACAATTCTTTGGGGGCGTTTAATGTACTTGGGGCATCATGGTTGCCACCGGTAATAATCACCTCCCGGCACGTTGTGTTGTGCAATTGAATCAAAAAATCATAATACAGTTTTTGCGCCTGCGCCGAAGGGACACCCACATCGAAAACATCACCCGCTACGAGCAATACATCAATCCTGTTCGAAATGATATGCTTGATAAGCCAGTCAAGAAACAATGCCTGTTCCTCCTGTTGCGACTGTTCGAGTAGTCGGTGACCCAGATGCCAGTCGGAAGTATGCAGTATTTTCATGTTACGTTCACGTTTTAATCTAACTAATTTTACTGGAAGCCGAACCGGATATGTGCTGTAAATCAGTCTTCCCCTTTATTTTCACTCAAAACAAGTACATGTACAAATTCAATGGGTAGATAAATGTTCTGAATATGCCCGTGAATGACCTGTCTGAAAAGTTCAGCCATTTCAGTGTATGTAAAACCGGCAATTCCACATCCAAGTTTAGTCACTAAAAACCGGTATTCAGGATGGCTACAGGCAAAGGCAATAAATTCATCCACATAAGGTTTTATCTCATCCACAGTTCTGAACATGGTGGGTATGGCATAAGTCTGACCCTGCAAACCCATTCCCTGACCCATAACAGCACCCCATCTTAATGCAGAACGGGCTGCTCCACCCATATGATTGCCGGCCAGGTTACTTCCGAACACAAATATCTCGTCCTTATCAAGGGTAGATATACTTTCGGGGGTAATTCCTATCTGCTTTTCCATAAATTTTATCCTGCTAATTGAGTTCGCATTACGAATTGTGTACTTATAAATACCATCAAATTTTCAACTCAGATTTTAAGACAAAGATAGATTTTATTTTTTATTCATAATTCAAACCGATACTCAAATATGAATTTATTTTAATTAAAAACTATCTGTTTATGAGTGATCACTCATTGGGAGAACAAAATTCATGAGAGCGCATTATCCATCGGCTGACGAACCAAAAACGATATGAAACAAATAGCAATTTAGGAGAAATTTTTTCGCCACAAAGTCACTAAGTCACTAAGGTTCACTAAGCTTAAATTATTGATTTTTCCTTACTTTGTGCATCTTTGTATCTTAGTGACTTCGAGGCAAGGGGAAATTAGTTTCATGAGAGCGCCTCCTATTCAGCCACGTCGAACCAAAACGATATGAATCAAATAGCAATTTTGAAAAAGTTATTTCGCCACAAAGTCACAAAGCCACTAAGGTTCACTAAGCTTATTTTATTGATTTTCTTACTTTGTGCAACTTTGTGTCTTAGTGACTTCGTGGCAAGGGGGAATTAGTTTCATGAGAGCGCATTATCCATCGGCTGACAGACCAAAAACGATATGAAACAATTAGCAATAATCTTCAAAAAAAAATGATATTTTAGTTGGAACGAATCTCCATTTTTATTATTTTTGCCTCACATAAACAGGCATTTCCCCAAACCTCGATTATTTTATTTTTTATTTGCTCTCGTGTCACCACTTTCCTTCAATTCATTCTCTTTTTTATGGTTTATTTCTGTACTTCCCATTCGGTAAGTCTTTTATTCCGGTTTTTATCCCATTTACAGATATTACATACATAACACATACATAATACATAGGTAAGACATAGATATCCATATTTATATAGGTATGTATTATCAGTATATTATGTATGTTTTACGTGAGTTATATGGAAATATTACGTGTAAATGGGAGCAAAAGGGGAGTAAAAGAGCTAGTGAATGGCAGTAAGAAGTGAGTAGAAAGTTGCGAGTAGATGGTAGTCAGGAGTTGGTAGAAAGAAGGATTAACAGGCAATTCAAAAAGGACATTTTAAATAAACCCGGATATTCTGACCGATTTGCAAAAATAAAGTATTGGATTTAAAATACAAAATTTTGAACGTTAAATGTTTAAAGCAATAAAAACCGGAAATATTTGACAATTATTTCCCGGTATAATAGTTATAATCCTTTTGCAGAGTTTCAAGCAATTCCCGTTCACTTTTAAATGGATTACGGATTTTCATTACTGATTCTATTTTCTGCACAAGATGTGTCAACAGGGTGAAATTATCCTGAGTGAAAGCTATTTCAGCATTTTCTTTTATAATTCGAATATCATTGTCACTGAAAAGCATAACCTGATTTTGAGCAAAATAGGGTTCATATTTTTCATCTACATCCACAAGGATGGTATGTGAAATATCGTACTTCGATTTTTCGGTAATAACAGCTGTCCCTGCTGCCAGATCTCCCAGCCTTTGTGTATGTTTGCTGAAAATCATGGTTATCAGGCCCGGGGCAAAAGCCATATTTATATCTACCATAATAAATATCCAACGGATTAAAAAATCAAAAAATCCGGCCTGATACCCATCTATTTTCACTACCCTGATCTTTACAAGTTTCTTTCCAGGTGTTTGTCCTTCCATCAATGTTTCGAAAACAAGCGTATAAAATATTACAGGCAATGAAAATAAGCATTCAATGGCAATCATGAGAATACGGTTATCTTTATTTAAATCATTGATATGAATCATCTGAAAAAACAAAATAAAAACAACAACGATATATGCAATTTTTATCAGTAAATCAGCACCATAAGCCAATATCCGTTCTCCCACGGAAGCAGGAGTAAAAAATAACTTAACATTTTGCGTGGTTGTTATGTATAAATTTGACATTTTTTTATATTTTTGTATCTTGTATGAGAGAAATAGCCTTTATTAATCAGAATAAATCGAAATGGTTGGACTTTGAACTATCGTTGAAGCAAAAAAGCAAACAGAATCCTGACGAACTTGCAAATTTGTACATCCAACTACTAAACGACCTGTCTTATTCGCAGACTTATTATCCAAAAAGCAAAACCACTATTTATCTTAATTTTTTGGTTGCGCAAATGTACAGAAAAATTTATAAAACCCGACGCATGGAACATAACCGGGTGGCATATTTTTTCCGTACCGAAGTGCCAACCCTGGTATATCAATACCGTAAACAAGTGTTGTTTGCGTTCGTTTTATTCTTTTTTTTCTGTACCCTGGGAGCTTTATCAGCACGGTACGATCAGACTTTTGTTCGTTTGATACTGGGCGATGATTATGTGAACATGACCTTGAAAAATATCGATAAAGGCGATCCGATGGCAGTATACAAATCCGGAAATTCAATGGGTTCTTTTATCGGAATAACCATGAATAATATCGGAGTGGCATCAAAAGCTTTTATTTACGGGATTTCGGCAGGGATTTTTACATTTTATGTTGCATTCCAGAATGCCATCATGCTCGGTTCATTTCAGTATTTTTTTTATGAACAGGGCGTCTTTACGGAAAGTATCAAGGGTATTTGGCTTCACGGTGCCATGGAGATATTCAGTATCATTATTTCAACTGCCGCAGGATTTATACTGGCATGTTCTATCCTTTTCCCAAAAACATATTCGAGAATGTATTCATTCAAAACCGGTGTGCAGGATAGCCTGAAGATTTTTATCAGTATTGTCCCGTTTTTTGTGGTTGCCGGTTTCATTGAAGGATTCGTAACCCGTCGATCGGATACCATGCCCCTATGGCTCGATATACTCATTATCGCAGGCACATTGTCCATCATTTCCTTTTACTATCTGATCTATCCATTTATACACCATAAAAAACAAAGCCATGACAGAATTTCAACTTTACAAGAAGCGTGATTTTAGTGCCTTTATGAACGACACCTTGCAGTTTTTTAAACTGTACTGGAAAAATTATTACAGGAATTATGTGGTCATTAACGGAGCCTTATTGCTGTTGATGTGTGTGTTGTATTTTTCAGTTTTTAAAGATATGTTTAAGAACCTCTACACACCCAATATAACTGACGGATCGTGGTTGACGAATACCACTAATCCGACATTATTTGCCGGTGGAATGCTGTTATTTATAGTAGTTTCAATTGCATTAACCGTTTTTAGCACAGCGTTTCCAATGATCTATTTAAAATTATTGAAAACAAAAGAGGAAAATACAATCACCTCCTCCGACATTTTTAATGAACTAAAAAATTATGCCGGGCGAATGATTTTGTTCGGGCTTATCTCCTTTTTTATTATGATTCCTCTCGGAATAATAGCAATGGCTATCTGTCTGGCTTTAAGCATACTTATTATTGGAATACCGATGCTTTTGCTGGCTTTACCTACTTTTATAGTCTGGAGTATGCAATCTATGTATATTTACTTGGAAGAGGACACCCCGTATTTCTCAGCCCTGGGCAAAGGATGGAAAATTACATTCGAAAAATACTGGCATGTAGTTGGATCAACTATGGTTGTATTTTTGTTCATTATGATTATCAGCAGTTTATTTAACATGGTGCCTGCCATGATGCAGTTGACTTCAGTTTTCACTTCGGGTGGACATCCTGCAGCATTGACAGTGACCCCAATTATGACTGGTATTTACATTATTGGTATGATCTTTACATTTTTTGCAAATAACATTCTGTACATACAACAGGGTCTTGTTTATTACAGTTCACAGGAAAATAGTTCGAATTACCAGGCCTTTTCCGAGATTGAAAACATTGGGAATGATGAGGCGTAAAGTACTGATTTTGTTTTTACTGTTGGGATTCGTTCAATTATTGCCGGTTGCACAGGTCGTTAACCATAGGAAAATTCCTAAGTTTGCGAACGATTCGATACTTTCCGGTGATAGCAACAAACGTCTTATCCAACTTAAAAAACTTTTCCAATTAGTACCTGAGGATTCGGCTGCTCACAAAGTAGTATTGATTGATCCTCTTTTCAGGGAAAAATACCTGAACGATCAAGAATTTAATTATCATCAGGAAGAAGGTGGTAAGCCTTTTTTCAAACGGTTGTTCGAAAAGATAGGCAGGATTCTTCATGATTTGTTCGGTGTCGGTACACTTAATAAATATAGCGACCTGACTGCTTTCGTCTTCAAAATACTATGCGGGCTGGTTTTTCTGGTTGCTGTGTATTTGATTATCCGATTGATGATGAATCATCAAGGCAAGTGGTTCTTCAGGAAAAGTAATGAATCCATTCCCATCGATATCAACAATACGGAGCAACTCATTCAATCGGCCGATTTCGAACAACTTATATCCGAAATGGAAAGGCTGGGCGATACGCGCCAGAGCATCAGGCTGTATTACCTGTGGCTGTTGCAAAACCTCAAAAATCATGAACTCATTGTCTGGTTGCCCGAAAAGACAAACGCTGATTATCTGCGCGAACTGAAAGACGAACTGTTGAGAGAAAAATTCTCAACCCTTTCCTATCTGTTTAATTATATCTGGTATGGTGGCTTTGAAATTAATGATGACGATTACATTTCTGCTAAAAAGGCGTTTTTAAAGTATCTGAAAGGAGACCACCAACATGGATAAGACGCTTAAAATATACATTGCGGCATTGATTGGTGTCATTATTCTGATAGTTTTTATGGATATGTATTCAACAAAGCCAACAAACTGGAACCCTACATACTCCCTGGACACTAAAAATCCGCTCGATTTGTATGTTTTTAATCATGAGGCAGATAGATTCTTCCTAAAGGGTAACCTGAAACGGGTTACTGTTACTCCGTTTGAATATTTCAGGGAACATAAAGAAACCTGCAATTTTCTGATAATTAATGAGGGTGTTTATAATCTGGTCGATTCCGTACTGTTTGATCAGGTTCTTAAAGGCAGTAACCTTTTTATCAGTTCCGAAAATTTCATTCATCTGTTAACCGATACGCTCAAATTGAATTACAGCAGTGTAGAATATAATTTTTCACTTCAAAAACAGGATTCCGTTAAACTGACGCTATCCATGTCAACCTGGAAAAACAAATATTTGTTTATCCATCCGGTTTTAAATTCTTTTTCTTTTGTGGGCATGGATAAAAACACCACTACCATACTGGGGAAAATGGAGATGCCTAATGGTGAGGTCTATCCGAATTTTATACGGGTAAAGTTTGGCAAAGGAACTATTTTTCTGCATAACCAACCCGAAGTATTTTCGAATGTGGCTTTGTTGGATGCAAGCAGTTCGGCCGACTATGCAGCCCACATACTTTCATACATTCCATTGGATAAAAAAATCATCTGGTTTGTGAAGGACCAGACACGCAATACAGGAAGGCCGGTCAATGAATCAGCCCTATCGGTTATATTCCGGTATCCCGCATTGCGTATGACCTGGTTATTGTTTATTTACGGCATGTTACTCTATCTGGTGTTCAATGCCAGACGCCACCAACGGGTTGTTCCGGTGGTGAAACCATTGAAAAATACAACTGTCGAATTTGTACAAACAATAGGCAACCTCTATTTTCAGGAAGGAAGTACCTCGAATATCCTGGGGAAAAAAATTATTTATTTTCTTGACCGGACACGACACACCTATTACGTGGACACCAGCAGACTGGATGATAGTTTTGCCCTGAAACTACAAAACAAATCAGGGAAAGACAAAGTACTGATAGATGCTATTCTGTCCGATATCAGAGATTTTCAAAAACTCAAAACAGCTATTCCAGGTGATCTGATCAGGCTCAACAATCTGATAGAAGAATTTTGGAATGAAGAAATTATTAACATATAACTAACAGAACAGATATGGAAAACGAACAAACTGAAGTGATCGATATTCATTTCGAATCGCGCATCGACCTGAGTGAATTACAACAGAACATGGAAGCTGTCCGCCTGGAATTGAAGAAAGTAATCGTGGGGCAAGACAAAATGATCGACCATTTGCTGGTAGCCATGCTATCCAACGGCCATGTGTTGCTGGAAGGAGTTCCCGGAGTCGCAAAAACGATTGCCGTGAAATTACTGGCCAAAGCATTGGACGTAAAATTTAGCCGCATTCAGTTTACACCCGATTTGATGCCATCCGATATTCTTGGTACTTCGGTGTTCGACCTGAAGAAAACAGAGTTTGAATTTCGTCCCGGACCTGTGTTTGCCAACCTGATACTGATTGATGAGGTAAACCGTTCACCGGCAAAAACCCAGGCAGCCCTTTTCGAAGTTATGGACGAACGGCAGATTACCATCGATGGGCATACCTATCAAATGGACACGCCTTTCCTGGTTATGGCTACCCAAAACCCGATTGAACAGGAGGGAACTTACAGGTTACCCGAAGCACAGCTCGACCGTTTTATGTTTAAAGTGGTGATTGATTATCCGGGACTGGATGATGAATGCGAAATTATCCGCCGCGAACATATTGCAGTGGATGGTGATAAAACCATCGATGTAAAAGCAGTGATAACAGGTGCCCAGATATCTGCATATCAGGGCTTAGTCCGACAAATTATCGTCGAAAAGGATATTATCGAATATATCGCTAAAATAGTGAAAAACACCCGTGAGAATCCATTCCTGTATCTGGGGGCCTCGCCACGTGCTTCAATTGCCATACTGAATGCATCCAAAGGGTTTGCTGCTTTGCGCGGACGCGACTTTGTGACTCCCGAAGATATCAAAGACTCGGCTATAGTGGTATTGCAGCACCGCCTGATTGTCTCTCCCGAAAAGGAAATGGAAGGCCTGAAAGTAGAAGATATTGTGAAACAAATTATTGAATCGGTACAGGTTCCACGTTAATGAAGGTACTGAAATCCTTATATATCAATCATCTGTTTTTCTATATCCTGATGGGTATAGGCGGCTTGTTTTTCATTTCATTCTTTGTGAAATGGATGTTTGTGGTGGCAGAAGTGCTGCTGTTGTTTTATTTGTTGGTCACGATAATTGATATTTTCGTGCTTTACTACGGCAAAAAAGGGATTGAAACTCTTCGTGAATTGCCCGACAGATTATCGAACGGAGATGAAAACATCATTCGTATCAGCCTGAAAAACAATTATCCGCTTCCTGTTTCTCTGGATATTATTGATGAAATACCGTTTCAGTTTCAAAAAAGGGATTTTCTGATTCAGGTACATCTGAAAGAAAATGAAAAAAAAGTATTAGACTATTCCCTTCGTCCGACCCAACGCGGCGCATATTATTTCGGGAAACTGAATGTGTATGTCAAAACACCGCTGCGGCTTGTTTCAAAGCGTTATATCACCGGCGACAATACATACGTGGCTACTTTCCCATCATTTATTCAACTGCGGAAATATGACATGATGGCTTCTTCCAACCAGTTATTCGGGTATGGTTTAAAACGTATCAGGCGGATAGGACTCACCATGGAGTTTGAACAAATAAAGGAATATGTGCAGGGTGACGATATGCGTTCCATCAACTGGAAAGCAACTTCAAAAAAGAATATCCTGATGGTGAACCAGTACCAGGATGAAAAATCGCAACCGGTCTATCAGGTTATTGATACCGGGCGTTCCATGCAAATGCCTTTTTTGGGCATGAGCCTGCTGGAGTATGCCATTAATTCCACCCTGGCATTAAGCAATATCGTGTTGAAAAAACAGGACAAGGCCGGCATGTTTACCTTTTCTAAAAAAGTGGGTAACTATGTAGCTGCCGATCGACGTGCAGGACAAATGCACAAACTGATGGAATCGCTTTACCGGGTGGAGACGGATTATATGGAGAGTGATTTCAGCCGGTTATATGTGGACATAAAGCAGTCGATCACCCAACGGAGCCTGATTATCCTCTATACAAATTTTGAAACGATTGATGCCCTGCGCCGGCAGCTGTCGTATCTGAAAGGCATTGCCAAAAACCATTTGCTGATTGTAGTATTCTTTGATAATACCGAACTGAACCGACTTATTACCAAACAAACAAAGAATGTACAGGAAATTTATGATAAGGTGATTGCCGAAAAGTTTGCTTTTGAAAAACGGCTGATCGTGCGTGAACTGCAGCAACACGGTATCCAGTCTATTCTGACTCAACCGGAAAACCTTACTCTTCAAACCATCAACAAATACGTTGAACTAAAAGCAAGAGGAATGATTTGACGATCATTCCTCTTTTTAGCTGTAAAAGCTACCTTATCAGTAACATTTACTTATTACAGAAAGACCTTTTTTCAATTGTTTGATATTTTACAGATCAGATATTTCGATGTGCAGGGAATGTACGTGTCATTTAGTTTTGTAAATCTACAATATTACATGTTGATAAAAATGGCTGCAACAAAGGGGATCATGATAATAATGGAAATTATCAGTGGTTTCCAGATTTTCTTCTTAGGAAGGATGCTTTCATTTTGAATGTTTCTTTTGAAAAAGAACTCTGTCAGGATATATCCACCCACCATATTTAAACCGTAAGTCATGCTTGTATTGGGTGTTTCTGTCAGGTTTGCCAGAAAAATACACAATGAAGAGAATAAAATGGAAAATGCAAGAACCTGGTAAGCTTGTTTTTTCTTATTCAGGGCCCATAAATTCTGCATCAATAATACACCGCCGAAAATAGTGGCAAAGAGGAATGAAAAGCCCCATATGGCTTTTTTTGAGTAAATCTTTACGATTTCATCTGTTCCGGTTAATTCAAATTGGGAAAGTTTGTCAGATTCCATATAGTCTATGATTTTAATTTACTATTTTCAGTTAAAAAGATAATTTAAAAAGCTTAATTCACGCATTTCAATTTATGGACTAACCACATTTATTTTATTCCATTCTTATCGATTAAATACACCAAACTGGCAATGGCTGCAGTACCCAGTTGCATTTCCCTGCGGCTTACCTGATCGAAAGTGTCATTTGCCGAATGATGATATTCAAAATACAGCTGGCTATTCGTCATAAGTCCTATTAGCGGAATACCGAATTGTTTTAACGGTTCAATGTCTGTACCGCCATGTCCCTTTACTGTCTTGTAAATTCCGTACTCAATTAATGGCAGGGTCAGTTTTTTAATCGGGTTAATGACAGAATCACCGGCATCAATTCCAAATCCCAACGGTAACAGACCACCTGCATCCGATTCGATGCAAACAATATGCTCCTTCTTTTCCTTACCCACAAATTCCACATACACTTTTGAACCCGATTGATACATTTCCTCATCCATAAATAAAACAAGCCGGATGGTATTCTCCGGTTTAATATTCAGTTCCTTAAAAATACGGAATACATCGATCATCTGTTCGCAACCTGCACCGTCATCATGCGCACCCGGAGTATTAAACCATGCATCTGAATGGGCACCTATTAAAATGATTTTCTCCGGATGTTGGCTTCCTTTTATTTCAGAAATGATATTAGAAGTCTTTGCTGTGTCAATCGTTTCAGTATCACTCTTTATCCATACTTTCACACCCTTGTTTTGCTTATTGATGCTGCTTAACTTATCAGCATCATTGGTACTGATGGAGATATTTGGTATCTTCTTTACTCCTTCAGCATACCGGCTCACCCCTGTATGAGGGAAATCAACAGCTTCTGTTGACAGCGACCTCACCAGTACACCGGCAGCACCATATTTTGAGGCTGTTGAAGCTCCTTTTGCACGCTGATCTATTGCCCCGCCATATGCTTCGAATGTGTTGATTTTCGAATTATCCATCGCCCGGTTAAAGAAAACGATTTTGTCTTTGACAATTCCACTTCCAAGGCTATCCAGTGCACTGAGTGTATGAACTTCCAGCACTTCTCCTTCAATACCGGCTTTCGGCGAACTGACTGACAAACCCAGGTTCACTACATGAAGCGAATCAATTTTTGAACCATATCGAACGACTGCCTGGCAAGGCGATTTGCAACGCCACGAAGGAGTAGTATAATTTTGCAGATACACTGTATCGGGTAGATTTTTCTCCAATTGGGTTTTCAAAATATGAATGGCCCGTTCCGATTCTTTCGAACCGAGCAATCTTCCCGGTGCTTTCGTACACAATTCATTCAGGTTGTTGTATGCCTGATAGCTGGTCAGTGCATTCTTATAAATGGCCGATATGGTGTTTCTCTCTGTATCCTGTGCATGTACCATAAATGCTCCGGAAAGGAGTGCCACCAATGCAGCTGATTTCATTTTTCTGTTGATCATTCGATTATTACTTTATTTTTTAAATACCCTGGTAAGTCATGAGGAAGCGATGCATCACTTTTGCTGAATCAGGGTTGACTTTTTATTGTTATAAATTGAATTTACACCCGATTTTCATAGCAGATCCTGGGAATGTTTTGCTTAAAACTGTGCTTTTTACCGCAATTTAGTTGTTCGTTTTAGTTTCTGTATCATTCAACCGGAGATACCTGTCCTTAAAAAATTCCTTTGCGCTATAAATTTTTGCCATCAAGGCACAAAAATAAGTGTTTATTGTTAAGATATAATACCCAATTGTGATTATTCTTGTAATTCATATGTACTTCGTTCATTTTTATCGGTTGCCTGGCTCAAAAAAGAAAAAAGTATTAAAAATATTCATCAAATTTTCTTTTCTCTGACTCCAATATCAAAATAGAATGACTTTCCCCCTGCTCTAATGTGTCATATAGTTTTTAAATATTAGAATAGGTTTAGCAGAGGCTTAACGGAGTTGTGATGAAACCTAAAAAAATGTCAGAAGTACATGATCGGAAAAATGGTATTCTGATGTTTACAAAAAAAATGTACATAATTTCAGTTACTTACTTCGATTCTTTAGATTAAACCCGAAAGGATTTTTCCACTGTTTAATATAATGAAAGTCTATCTTAAATATTCAGAAATGATTTCAACCCATATTCATAGACCGTAGAGAAACAATATACTAAAAATGGAAATGAAACGTTTATTTTATCAACAAATGGTATCGTAAAACTAAAACAAGTTAAGAGTGAAACTTGCATTTGTTAAAAACAGATAATGATTTGATCAACGAACCTTATCAATGGCTATAATTTGCTAAAAAAAATCTATCTTTGCTACCGGAAAAAATTATAAAATTTTTTATATCCTTCTGCATGAAATCAGCTTTGAAATTTCGCTTGCTTATTGTTTTAATCGTTGCAGCCGTTTGTTCGGTAAATGCTCAGCAATACCGACTGGAAGTGGGTTATAACAATCCGGTGCGTGTTGGTTCCGGTATCAGTTCTACATTTTTTAACGGGATACAATTAGGTGGAACCGCTGAATATGACCTGAAAAACCAGTTTAGCCTGCTCACAGGGGTACTTTACAACTTTGTGTATTCCGACAAACTTCAGAAATATCCAAATTCAACCTCGGTAAAATATGTATCCTATGGACATTTTTTGAATATCCCGTTACATGTGACGTATACCTATCCGTTTTCTAAATCACTGAAGGCGTTTGGTTTTGCAGGGCCTAATATCAATATCGGTTTATATCAGACGGTGAATGCAACTTCAGATGTGAGCTATGTTCCTTCTCAATTCTCAGACCTGTATAAAGACGCCATACTGAACCGACTGAACTTTCAACTCGGAGTGGGTGCCGGAGTTCAATGGAAAAAATACCAACTGAAAGCCGGATATGATTTCGGTATCAATAACCTGAACAGGCTGGATACCGGTACTCAACATCAAAATGGCTGGTATGTCTCTTTCGGATTAAATTTTTAAGCATCCGTTAAAAAAAAACAGGAATGACTAAACTCAATGAATGGGTTTGGTCATTTTTTTTGACCCCAAGCCCCTAAAGGGGTGTAAAGAGATAAACTCAACAAAAAGGTGAAGCCAACGAATAGCTGCCTGTTTTAAGTTATGCATTTAGGCAAATTGCAACATTTTACAACATTGTATTAACAATCATTCATATTATCCTTATTAATTATTCATTATTAATGTCCTTGTATGACGTTAATTTATTGGATAATGATTATTTTTGCACTTAATTCAGTCGTTTTACCCAACTTTGAGCTTATGATACTTTACCCGCTATATCTTCAACATCCGATTATTTGTACTGATAGCAGGGTATGTCCCAAAGATTCATTGTTTTTTGCACTCAAAGGTGAAAACTTTAATGCGAATGGATTTGCACTTTCCGCCCTTGAAAAAGGATGTGCCTTTGCCGTGGTGGATGAAGCTGAATATGCCATCGATGAGCGGTTTATCCTGGTGGATGATGTACTGAAGAGCCTACAGGAATTGGCAACTTTCCATCGCAAACAATTACGCACCAAAATCATAGGGATAACAGGCACAAACGGAAAAACCACCACCAAGGAATTGATTGCAGCGGTGTTGAAAGAGAAATTCAACATTCTGTACACACAGGGCAACCTGAATAATCACATTGGAGTCCCGTTAACATTGTTGCAATTGAAACCGGAACATGAACTGGCAATTATCGAAATGGGAGCCAATCATCCGGGGGAAATAAAGCAATTATGCGAGATAGCCTGTCCCGATTATGGCATCATAACCAATGTAGGCAAAGCACACCTGGAAGGATTTGGTTCACTCGAGGGTGTAATGAAAACAAAAGCTGAACTGTATGAATTCATTTCTGCACACGGCAAACTGATCTTCCTACATACCGGCAATCCACTCTTAACTCAGATGGCTGCTGTCTGGGGATTGAATATTCCCGGAAAAAGGATTGGATACAGCCTGCAAAAAATTGATAATTCAGCAGATTATATGGCTGAAATAACCGGATGTAGTCCTTTTCTGGAAATAACCTGTACTGTAAATGGCAAGGATACGTTCGAAATTAAAACAAATCTGATAGGGGCTTATAATGCAGAAAATGTACTGACAGCTGTAACCATTGGAGGATATTTCGGACTGACAAACAGTCAGGTAAAAAAAGGACTGGAAAATTACGTTCCGCAAAACAACCGATCACAACTAACAGTGACCGAACATAATAAGCTGGTGGTGGATACCTATAACGCAAATCCAACAAGCATGCAGGCAGCCATTTTGAATTTTGCACAACTGGAAGTGGACCACAAAACACTTATCCTGGGTGACATGTTCGAACTGGGTGAACAAAGTGCAGCTGAACATCAAAACATTGTAAATTTATTAGAACAAAACAAATTCAAAAACGTTTTGTTGGTTGGTAAGGATTTTAATAAAACAAGGAATTCATATCCCTGTTTTGAAAATGTATCACAACTCATCGGGTATGTGAACGAAAATCCTCTCACAAACAATTACATACTCATCAAAGGATCAAGAGGAATGAAACTGGAGGGTATACTTTATTTGTTATAGGTTGATTGGATAATTGGTTAATTGGTTGATTGGTTGATTGGTTGTCCCGATAGCTATCGGTAGGGTAATTGGGTAATTGGGTAATTGAGTAAAAAAAAAGAATATATCATCAAAGAATAATAAAATGGATTCGGACAAAAAAAGAATTTTTACAATCATCACCGCAGCGACTGTCATCATCATTGTTTTGGCATTTGCAGTGTTTTATTTTATACGGAAAGCCAATCAGAAAGAGGCTGAAGTGGCTGAGATAGTGGAACAAATGAATTTCGAGAAAGAGCAGGTACAAAAGGAATACTCCAACCTGAACCAGGAATTTGAAGGATACACTTCTACCATAAAAAACGATTCACTGGTAAAATTACTTCAAAATCAAAAAACTAAAGTCGATCAGTTATTAAACGAACTGAGAATAACGAAATCAACCAATGCCAAACGGATCGCACAGCTTCGTCAGGAACTGGCAACTGTGAGAATGGTAATGATCCAGTATGTCAATCAGATAGATTCATTAAATTCGGCAAACAGGACCCTGAAAACAGAAAATGTGGAGGTACACCGGAAATACAGGGCTGCCAATGATTCGGTGGTAAAGTTATCGAAAGATAAAGAATCCCTCAATCAGGTTGTTACCAGGGCATCCATTCTGGAAGTATATAATTTCAGCATGACACCCCTGAACAGCAAAGGAAAGAAAACCGGTTGGTTTGCACAGACCGCCAATCTGCAGTTCAATTATACCCTTGGAAAGAATATCACTGCTACGACGGGCGATAAAACAATCTATGTTCGGATAACCCGTCCAGATGAACAGGTACTCACAAAGAGTCCTAATAATGTGTTCCCGTTTGAAAATAGAAATATCGCCTATTCGGCCAGTAAAAATTTTGAATATACCGGAGAAGCTAAGAGTGATGTTATATTCTGGAAAGTAGGTGAGATTTTACCCAAAGGAACCTACCGTGTAGAGTTTTTTGCTGATGGTTATCGGATTGGGAGTTTTAAGTTTACGTTTGAAAAATAGTTATTAGTAGGTAGTTTTTAGTATGTAGTAGGTAGTTGGTAGTAGGTAGTTGGTAGTGGGTTGTAGGTAGTAAGAGCACCAACTTTTCAAACTCTTTAAACTCTTCAAAGCTTTCAAACTCCTCAAACTCTTCAAACGTCAAACATTCAATTGTAATCCCGATAGCTATCGGGAGTAAATAAAAAAATCGTACATAAAAGTGTCCCAGGCCCATAAGTTTACACATGATGCTGAAGCAATCGCATTCGATATAAAACACCGGAATACGATTAAATTCAATATTTCGCGCTACGACACAGCGGTGAAAAAAGGAATGGCACGGTATAACAACCTGGAAGCAGCTAAAACGCAGGCAGCTGCCATAAAAAGGGATGTGCTGCGGCATTGGGGGGAATACCTGGTGCAATTTGAAGAAAAAATAACTGCCCGTGGCGTGAGTGTACTTTGGGCAAAAGATGCAGCCGAAGCGACGGGATATATCGAACAGATTCTGACAGAAAATGATGCCCATTTACTGGTAAAGAGTAAATCGATGACCACCGAAGAAATCGACCTGAATGAAACAGCCGCAAGAATTGGCTGCGAATCGGTTGAGACAGATTTGGGTGAGTTTATAGTACAACTGGCAGGTGAAAAACCGTATCACATAGTAACACCAGCGATGCACAAATCAAAAGGTGATATTGCCCGTTTATTCAATGAAAAGTTTGGCACAGCAATTGACAGTACTCCGGAAGAGATGACGGAATATGTCAGGCAGGTGCTTCGAAAAAAATACACGACAGCCCAGGTGGGTGTGACCGGTGCGAATTTTCTGATTGCAGATATCGGAGGGATTTCGGTTACCGAGAATGAAGGAAACGGATTGATGACAACTGCATTCCCAAAAGTTCACATTGTGATTGCAGGCATAGAAAAGATAATTCCGGAAATGAAACAACTCGGACTTTTTTATCCGTTGCTGGCGGCTCATGGAACGGGACAGCAGATAACTGCCTATAATACCATTTTTACGGGACCACGGCTGACAAATGAAGTGGATGGTCCTGAAAAAATGATAGTCATCATGCTGGATAATGGCAGGTCAACAGTATATGCCGATAACGAAGGATATGAATCGCTGGCTTGTATCCGTTGCGGTGCATGCCTGAACGGTTGTCCGGTTTATAAAACCATAGGCGGATATACCTACGATACGACCTACAGTGGTCCGATTGGTTCGGTATTGACACCATTCTTAAGGGGATTCAAAGACTTTTCGCACCTGAGCTTTGCATCATCGCTTTGTGGCAGGTGCAACGAAGTATGTCCGGTAAAGATTCCGTTGACGGATATCTTATTATCGAACAGACGAAAAGCAGTGGAACAACACCTACGCCCGGTAGTAGAAAAATGGATCATGAAGGGATTTGGGCTGATGTGTTCAAAAAGGATAGGTTTTGACCTGATTCCAGGGTTTGTGAAATCCATCGGTACTTATCCGTTTAATTTCATTGGATGGGGTCCAAGGCGGAGTATGCCGTTATTTGCATCGAAATCCTTTTCTCAACAATATAAAAAGAAACAAAAATAACTATATCCAACAACAACGTTAGCAAATATGAAACGAACATCAATTGTCTTTTTTATCACTTTTCTTTTTTTAATTATCATGTCAGCTTGTAAGGAAAATGTATACATGGACTGGAAAATCCAGAATGACAAATGGTTAGCCATACACAAATCAGATTCTGGTTTTGTGACAACACCCAGCGGACTTTGCTACAAGGTATTGAATCAGGGCAACCAACGTCATCCGAACACAGGAAGTTCGATCCTTGTTTCGTACAAAGGTACACTTGTTGATGGTTCCACCTTTGATCAGGCATCCAATGTTGGAATGGTATTATCACAGGCAATTCCCGGCTGGAAGGAAGGTATTCCTAAAATGCAAAACGGGGGAAATTATATTTTTTATATACCAAGTAAACTGGGTTATGATACGGCATCGAACAATGTAAAAATACCGCCGCACTCAGTACTTATTTTCAATGTCACTCTGATTGAATCACAGTATTAAAAATCACCCAATGACTGCCATGCGGCAGGAATTAAAACAAAGCAGTATGAAAAAATTACTTCTCCTTGTTTTTTGTTTTTGTGTAGCATTCACTTATGCTGCAGAGTATACGGTGAAAACTATTCCGAATCCGAAAACAGCTAATGCGCACGAATTTGTAAGCAATCCGGATGGAATCCTGAAAGCAGAGACGGTCAGGCAGATGAACATATACCTTGATTCCCTACAGGCAAAAACCAAGGCCGAAGTAACGGTAGTAGCCGTAAGTTCCATTGGTATGAACGAAATAAAACCATTTGCTACCGATCTGTTCAAAGAATGGGGAGTTGGCAGGGCTAAAATAGATAACGGTTTGCTGGTGCTTTTTGTGCTCGATCAAAAGGAGGTGACCTTTGAAACAGGGAGTGGACTCGAAGGTATTTTTCCGGATGCTATCTGCAAAAGGATACAGTTACAAAGAATGATCCCTCAGTTCAAAACAGGGAATTATGATGCCGGGATGATGGCAGGGTTAGCAGGTATTGCATCTGTTATTAAGAAAGAGCCGGTACCGGAAGATGTAAAAAAGGTCATTCCATGGAATGAAATTTTACCCATCGCCGGAGCAGTCTACTTAATCCTGGCAGTATTTACCTTATTATGGCTTGGTAATTCAGTTCAAAAAATTAAACAAAACAAAAAGTTAAACAGCAATATTGCCAGGTACAAAGTATTGAAAAGTGAAAAAACAGGCATAATAAGTCTGGTGGCAATGGTGATTCCGGTTATTGGATTTGTGGGAATACTCTTTTTTTCGAATCCTATTTACCTGCTGTTAATTATACCGATCCCACTTACGACCATTCCGGGGAATATATATGCCCGGTTTATGATGATGAAACTAAGGCGGGCACCAATCCCTTGCAATGTATGTGATGGAACCATGCATATATTGTCTGAGAAACAGGAAGATGTGCATTTAAAACTGGCCCAGCAATTCGAAGAAAAGCTTCATGCCATTGACTACGATGTTTTTGTGTGTGACAAATGTGCTAACGAAGCGATATTTACGCTGGATAAACCAAGTGCTTACTCAGAATGTCCGAAATGTAAAACGAAAGCATTTATCCTGAAAGAAAAACGCATGATCGTTTCGCCTACCTATATCAGCTCAGGTACCGAGAGATCAACTTATGTCTGTAAATTCTGCGGGTATGAGGAAAACGACAATCACAACATTCCAAGGCTTAATCGCGACGGAAGTTCACTGGTAGCAGGAGCAGTTTTGGGCGGATTATTCAGTGGCGGAGGTGGATTTGGTGGAGGTGGATCTGATGGCGGCGGAGACGGAGGCGGTAGCTTCGGTGGAGGCATGTCCGGCGGTGGCGGTGCAACAAGCGGTTGGTAAATAAGCAGGTAGTGGGTAGTAGGTAGTTTTTAGTTGGTAGTAAGAAGATTAAGCTTTTCAACCTTTCGAACTACAAACTTTTCAAACTTTTCAAACTAAAAACCTTTCAAACTTTTCAAACATTTCAACCCTTTTAAGATTACAGGATAAGCTTAAGCAGTAAGGTAATAACAGTAAATTATTCCAAAATCATTCAAATTTTAAAAATTAAAACAATGAAAAAAAGTTCAATTATTTTAATTTCAGTCATTGCAGTTTTGGCAGTATTATTTTTGTGGGGAACTTCCCGATACAACGGTTTAATTACTCTCAGGGAAGATGTCAACAGTCAGTGGTCGAATGTTGAGAGTCAGTACCAACGACGTTCGGACCTGATACCTAATTTAGTGTCAACGGTTAAGGGATATGCCACACACGAAAGTTCAACCCTGGAAGCTGTCGTTGCCGCACGTTCCAGAGCAACACAGGTAACCATTGATCCTAAAAACCTGACACCCGAAAAGCTGCAGGAATACCAGGCTGCTCAGGGCCAGGTAAGTTCCGCATTAGGTAAGTTATTGATGATTACCGAAAACTACCCTGACCTGAAAGCCAATCAGAATTTCCTGGAACTTCAGGCCCAGCTGGAAGGAACCGAAAACCGGATAGCCGTTGAACGAAACAGATACAATGATGTTGCCAAGCTGTACGATGTTCCGATTAAACAATTCCCGGGGTCAATATTTGCCTCATTATTCGGGTTTAAAGAAAAACCTTATTTTGAATCTGAAAAAGGTGCCGAGAAAGCTCCTTCTGTAAAATTCTAAACAACGTTGATGCATCAAACAGTACAGTGAATCAGAAAAACGTTACTATCGGTTTTTGAAAAACAAGTATCATGTCTAACAGTATTTACACTCCGGCATCCGACCGGTATATAAACTCGGTAGGGTATCAGTATTGTGGTAAAAGCGGGCTTAAGCTACCTCTTATTTCACTTGGCCTTTGGCATAACTTCGGAGACGTGGACGATACCGCAGAAGCGCTTAAAATGATTCATTTTGCCTTTGACCGTGGGATCACCCATTTCGACCTGGCTAATAATTATGGTACACCGTATGGCAGTGCAGAGAAAAATTTCGGTCAGATTATGAAAGATCATTTTTCAGCTTACCGGGATGAAATTATTATCAGCACCAAGGCCGGTCACGATATGTGGGAAGGTCCTTACGGGGATGGAAGCTCCCGGAAGTATTTAATAGCGAGCCTGAATCAGAGTCTGCAACGCCTGAATGTGGATTACGTGGACATATTCTACTCACACCGGTATGATGCTACAACTCCATTGGAAGAAACCATGGGAGCATTATCCGACATGGTAAAACAGGGAAAGGCATTGTATATCGGAATATCCAAGTATCCGGAAGATAAGGCACAGGAAGCTTATCAGATATTAAAAAGGAACGGGACACCCTGCCTGATCAATCAGGACAGATACAATATCTTTACCCGGCACGTTGAACAGAATGTGCTGCCTCTGGCAGAAGAAAACGGAGTGGGATTTATTGCCTTTTCTCCGTTGGCACAGGGTTTGCTGAGTGATAAATACATCCATGGTATTCCTGAGAATTCAAGGGCTGCACATAGTTACGGATTTTTGCAAAAGAATCAAATTACACCTGAAGTTATTACCAAAATTTCTAAACTAAATGAGATAGCAGCACAACGTGGACAAACGTTGGCACAAATGGCCCTGGCCTGGTGTTTGCGTACACCGGAGGTTAACTCAGTGATCGTGGGTGCCAGTTCGGTAGAACAATTGCAGGATAATATCGATGCCATTCAAAACACCTCATTTTCGAATGATGAATTGTGGAGAATCGGTGAATTAGGATAAAAGTCAGGGTGAATGATAATCACCCGCTTTTTAAACGTACAGGAAATGAAATCTTTGATCAGACATATCGCATTTTTACTCATCATTTGCTTCCCTTTTACAGGATGCAATGACAATTACATATCATCCATCCCTGACTTTCCGGTATACATGGACCTTAATTTGACCAGTACTTACCCGACATTCAGAAATTCATACAACCATTCCCTTACTTTCGTGAAAGGTGTTAATGCCACTGACCGGACAGGATATGGAGGAATATTAGTTTATACAGGACTGGACGGTGGATATTATGCCTTTGATATGAGTTGCCCGTATGAAGCAAAACAAAACATTCGTGTATATCCGAATGACAAGGCAGAAGCAGTTTGTGAGGGATGCGGGTCCGTATTTGATATTGGTTACGGCATTGGCAATCCGGTATCCGGGAAGGCGAAGGAAACGCTTAAACGGTACAAAGCAGGGTTGTCAGGAGATATATTGTATATAACAAGATAAAAAAAAGTCTGTTTCGATTGAAACAGACTTTTTTTTAACAGATTAGTAACCCGGATTCTGGGTTATGGTTGCACTGTTCAGTCCGATGGCATCCTGTGGGATAGGACGTAAAATCTTATAATTGCCATCAGATCCTTTCATATTCGATTCACTTGGAACATCAGGATTGTAGGTAGATACATACTGTACCAGTTTACCGGTACGTTTCAGATCATACCACCGGTTGTATTCACCGGCAAATTCACGGGCACGTTCATCCAGGATAAAGTCAATTGTTGCACTTGCAGAAGTAATAATTGTTGCTCCGGCACGTGCCCGAACTACATTTATATCATTCATCGCTTCTGTTTGTTTATTTCCTGATTTAATATACGCTTCAGCACGAATCAAATAAGTTTCGGCTAAACGGGCAAGAAAAATATCCCTACGGCTGGCGGTTGTATTAAAAGGTGCATCAGGATCGGAGAACTTTTTGATACATGGATAATCTTTGTCCAGATCACTCTTTTCCCAGTTACTGACAGTACCTGTCGTTGGATATTTTATAATTGTTTTCGACCGACCCGTTGGATTCAAGGCAATCCAGGCATTTACATCTGCCAGCGTGGCTCCCGGTTTAGGGTAATACATCAGTACCTCTAAAGTATTTCGGGTATCAAACTTTTTGAAATATGAATAGAAGCTACACTTACCGGTTGCAACTACTCCATAAAGTTCCTGCATAAAGGTTCCTGCAAATCGCGTATCAGCAGCATCAGCACTTAACAGATTGTACAACCTCATGGTAGGTTTCAGCTTTGTATTCATATAAGGCATTCCATCATTGATGGCACCATCAGCTCCACCCAGGTATGCTCCAAAGGACGAGGCTTGTGAATTACCCAGGGTGACACTGGCCAGGGAAGTCGGACTATACTGCACGGAGAAAAGTATTTCAGCATTTTTCTCTTGTCCCGGGAAAAATATACCCGTTTTACCATCGAATGGAATGGATAATGTCTGAACACCAATGGCAGCTGTTGCATAAGTGACCGAAGAGGTGAAATCGGTAGGGTCACCAAATGTCTCATAGCCCCTGGTTAAATATACCAATGACAAATAATGGTTTACAACCCGCTGATTTACCCTGTTGGCAGCGGCAAGTGGAAGATCGGCAAGCGCACTTTTCATTTCAGAGATAATAAAGGTATAGACTTCGGCAGCAGGAGTTCTTGGGTAATTTGTTACGGGTGATGTCAGCAAATCTTTCACCAATGCAACATCCCCAAACTGTTGAACCAGATGGAAATAATAGAATGCACGTAAAAAACGTACCTCTGCAATGCGGGCTGCACTTTGTTTGTATAATTCCCCGTAATAAATAGCATCATTGCACCTTTTTATCGATTGATAAACAACCTGATAGAAAGCTTTCACCGAATTGTCAGCCGGTGTCAGATTCTGATAAGTTCCTAAACCCTGAGATACAAGACCAGCTCTAGCAACTTTGTATAAGTCGGTACCGGCTACAAACATTTCGATATTGTCGCCGTAAACATCCCTCAAAGTTGAATAACACGAGTTTATTAACGACTCATAGCCCGAAGTCGTTTTGTAAAAAGTGGCAGCATCGGGGTTCGATTTATTTGTTTCAGATAAAAAGTCTGAACAACCCGATAGCATTAATGCTGCAACAAGTGTGAATATATAAATTGTCTTTTTCATATTACATCTTATTAAATAAATGGTGAATTAAAACTTAACATTAACTCCTAATTGATAGGTAATGGTTGCTGGTCCATTATCCTTACCCATGGAAGCTGCTGCCCACTCAGGGTCGAACCCTTTATAAGGGGTGAATACAAAGGGATTCAACACATTACAATAAATCCTGAAATTAGTAATATGTAACGGTTTAATGATCGATGAAGGAAGCGTATAACCCAGTGTTATATTTCTGACCTTGACAAAGGAAGCATCAACCCAGGAACCCGGCATTTCATTTGCAGTTTCTTTGGCTGTATGCCAGTATGGTCCGCAATTTGCTTTTGTTGCATTATCGGTATATACCATTGGGCGGGTCTGATTGTTTACTGCCGTTTGTTGTGTGTAAAAATAACCGTCTGCTCCAATCATGGTTGTACCGGCAGGAATATAATAATTCATCATCAATTTCTGGCGTCCGCGGTCATTGTAATTGGTAAACTCTTCGATAAAAGGTGAGAATACTGTCATACCCTGAGCTGTATAAATGGTCATGGCAAAATCAATTCCCTTATACGAAAGGCTTGTACTTAATCCACCAGTCCAGCTTGGATCGGAATGACCCTGTATTCTGCGGTCCTTGGCATCAATGCCGTTGTTATCAAAATCCACCACTTTAGCCTGACCTTCACGGGCAAGAACCTTGCCGGCCGCATTCACGGCCCTTGGATCTTTATTTGCAATCGCAGTCAGTATGCCATCCGCTGTCCAGACACCATCAAACACATAGCCATACAATGAATTAATGTCCTGACCTACCATCCATTTCTGGGTACTGCTGTTAATGAAAATATATCCGGGAGTGGTATTTCCAAACAGATTCATGATCTTATTCTGATTGGCAGAAAACGAACCGCTAACAGTCCACTTCAGGTCTTTTGCATTAATGATATTCGCATTCAAGGCGATTTCAATTCCTTGATTCTGAACCGACCCCAGGTTATCAGTCATGGTACCGGCACCCGATTCAAGAGGAAGAGTAAGCGGTTGAAGTAAATCGGTAGACAACCGGTTGTATAAGTCGACTGTTAAGTCCATACGATTATTCCACAATCCCAGGTCAAGACCGACATTGAATTCACGTGTTTTCTCCCAGGTTAAGACTTTACTGGCCAAAGGTCCCGGGCCTACACCCAATGCATTGCTGGAACCAAAATTATAGTATGTCTGAAGGTTTGCAGGAGTCTGTGTCTGATATGGATTGATATTATTATTGGCTGTTGTACCATAACTGGCCCTTAATTTTAAATTGGTTATCACATTTTTTGTTGATTCCATAAACGACTCTTCCGACATACGCCAGGCAACCGATGCAGAAGGCAGGGTGACAGCTTTATAACCTGCAGCAAGCTTGGAAGACACATCATTTCGAATAGTAGCAGTAACCAGATACTTTCCCTGATAGGCATACCTGGCACGCGCTGCATACGAAATCATGGAAGATCCGGCATATGAACTGGTCAGTTTTGTGTTTGCCGTATTAGAGGCGGCACCCAGGTTATACCATTCATAATTGAAATTATAACCGGCAGTACCTGTGGTATAAAGTTCTGAGCTTTCAGCAAAAACGCTGTACAAACCCATTACATCCAAATTATGTCCTTGATTCAGTGTAAATTTATAATCCACCTGGTTATCCCAGGTGTAATTAAAATACGTATAATTATTTACACTTGCTTTGGCATCAGCTTCAACCGGAGTTGTTAAAGGATTATCATAATTTCCTTCCGCCAGTGTACTTTTATAAATTCCGGCTCGATAGGTATTAAAGCTTGGTAAAATAGTCGTTTTAAGGGTTAAATTTTTAATTGGAGAGTATTGCAGGAATACACTTCCCATGGCCAGAATTTTTTGAGTATTATTCGAAGTATTTGCTAAGTCGATTAACGGATTTATGGAGGATGTAAACCCTCCTCCTCCGATTGAATTTAAAAAGAGCGGGTTACCATTTGCATCTTTGACTGTTTCGGTGGTTTTTCCCGGCACTACGATTATATTTCCTTCCAAATGATTCAATAGAGGATCGAGATTTCCATTCGTGTACGGAGTTGTAATCGGACTCATTCTGAATGCACTTAAGATTCCGTTATCGCTACCGGTTTCCTGGGTAGAATAAGCTGTGTTGATATTAAATCCGGTTGACCATTTACTATTCAGGTTGGCTGTCACACTTCCTTTCAGATTATATCTGTTGTAACTGTCATTGATAAATACTCCTTTCTCATCCTGGTATCCAATTCCGACTACATACGCTACATCTTTGGTACTGCCCGAGATATCGATATAATGGTTTTGTTGAATTCCCTGTTGTGTTACAGCACCAGCCCAATCGGTAGTGGTATTATTTAAATACCGGTCAAGCATCCATTGGCTTCCACCCCAGGTTCCATTGGCATAAACCGGCTGAGGTCCTTTGCCGTTATTTAAATCGCGATACTGTAGACCACCGAACCAAACATTTAGCAAATCAGCTTTACCAATTTCAATCACACCGTCACCATTAGCATCCGCTGAGTATTGATAATTTAACACCCTGTATTTCATCCATTCCTGCGTATCCATAAACTGAGGCATGCGTGCCGTATTGCTAACTCCATAATAGCCATCATAGGATATGGACGTTTTTGAAGCCTGTTGAACACTTTTACCCGATTTTGTCTGAACAATCACAACCCCGTGCGATCCACGGGAACCGTAAATAGCAGTAGAAGAAGCATCTTTTAAAATATCGATCTTTTCAATATCCTGTGGATTCAGGAAATCAATGCTGGAAGTAATCACACCATCAACCACATAAAGTGGTGAGTAGGTACCTGAGACAGAGTTTTGACCGCGGATAATGATATCAAACGCAGCACCTGCACGGGAAGAATTTTGTTGAATCTGAACACCCGGTACTGATCCCTGCATGGCGCTAATTACATTTGTAACTCCCTTCTCGGTAATAGTTTGAGAATTCACACTTGATACCGCACCGGTTAAATCGCTCTTCCTAACCGTACCATACCCAATCACAACCAGTTCGTCAAGTTCCCTGGACACCTGTTCCATGGTAACGTTCATGACATTGCCCGTAACAGGCACTTCCAGTCTTTTCATACCGACATAGGTAAATACCAGTGTTCCGGCTGTTTCGGGAACCTGAAGCGTATAAGCTCCATCTACGTTTGTAATAGTACCGGTTGTTGAACCTTTTACCATTACTGATACTCCGATAATTGTTTCGCCTGTAGTTTCTTTAACTACACCAGTGATTGTTTTTGTTTGAGCCATCATGATCCCGTGTAAGGATATGGCGACAACAAGAAACAATGCACGCTTCATGAGTGAATTGTGTTTCTTCATTTTTTTGATTAAATTAGATTTTAAGGAAAAAAAATAATTTGAAATGTTATTTTATCAAAATTTAATGCACAAATATAGTTAAATCATAAATTAAGAATGTGGACTTTTTGACTGATTTAGTGTATATTTTTTATAAAATATGCTAAGTCACTTATCAAAAGAAAGACAAATATAAAATAAACAGGTGAATATGTGGAAGGTATAAAAACAGAAGCAACTTTACTTCCAGGTCTTGGGTTTTAACATTAAGGAAGAAAAGGTGACAATTACAACATAAACCGGATAAAAGACAGACAAAAGGAAAGAATAAAACCAGATATCATTCAAATGAAAAAAGTTTCGAACGGATTGTAAAAATATACTGTCAAGAACATATTTAAAGAAGAACAGGGATACAAATACAATGAAAACATTTGGAATAATAAATGAAAAACAGAATAAAACCAGTAGTAACAAATTCATTGAGAATACTGTAACGGCTGTTAAAATAATTTGCCAATCGGTGTAGGCAGGTGATTTGGAAGTCCACCTACGGCGTTGTTTCATAAATTTGCCCAATGAAAGAGAGGATTCAGTGGTAATAAAAGCTGACTCGGATTTTAAATACCGGATTATACCCTTTCTTTTCTTGACACTTTCAAGTAAAAACATATCATCGCCCGAAAGTTCCTCTTCATGCAAATCTTCCCTGCACTCAAGCCAACTGGCTTTTGAAAACGCCAGGTTTGCACCGTTACATAATACGGGCATCCCAGATCCGGCAGATCCGGCAGCTGAAGCTATTAAACTGGCAAATTCAAGCACCTGCAGCTTTGAGGCCAGGTTGTCATATCCTGAAAGCTTTACCGGACAAATTATTAAATCGGATGGATATTTCTGATAAAAACAAACGATTGTTTCAAGCCAATGGAAAGAAGGCAAGCAATCGGCATCGGTAGTCACAATTAACTCACTGGTGGATCGAAGGATTCCTTCTTTCAATGCATTTTTCTTACCATATCCTACCGCATCAACAAGTTGGATTTTAGGGAATGATGTTTGAGATGTCAGAATGTAATGACGCGTTGCATCCTCAGAATGGTCATTGACAATGATGAGTTCAAAGTTTTGATTACTTTGTTGGGCCAGACATGAAATCAATTGTCGGATATGTTTTTCTTCATTCCGACAGGCAACAATCACCGAAATTTTTGTATGGTTTATTTCATCTCCTTTTGGAAAAAATGTCGGGATACGACGCCAACCAATCATAAAAATGAATATAAGGACAAAATACAAACAACCAATAATTCCGGTACTTACTAATATCAACTCCATTTTGCATCATACTATTAAAAAAAAACTATCAATCTTAAAATCGAAGTTTTTAGATTTACTAAAATAAATAATTAAGTCCGAGATAAAATCCGGTATTCCCATCCTGCTTATCAAATGCTTTACCAAAGTCGGCCGAAATGACGAAATTTTCATTCCACCCAATCTTCAACCCGATACCCGCTGCCGAATGAAATTTACCTGATGTATAATCATTGAAATAGGTTGTTCTGTCTGCCAACGATAAACCGGCTAAATTAAGTTCAATAGGCTTAAGAATGATACCGGAATCGAAAAAAACATTCGTGCCGAGATATATGTTTTGCTTCAACAATTCAAAACGGAGAAACTTATAACGAAATTCGAAGTTACCAAATCCGATATTATCACCCACTACCCTGTTTCGTAATATACCCCTGATTGAACTTTTGCCTCCCATTCCCTGATTGGTGGCTGCAATCAAATAACTGGTGATCAGCAAGGGTTGTGCATAATAAGGAACGTGGTTATTCCCCAGTGTCATTTGATAATCCAGCCGGTAAGCAAAGGACAAATCCTTTGTTAGTGTGAAATACTGGCGATGAATAATTGCCATTTTAGTATGAGGGAATGTTTTATTCAGAAATTCAGGGGCAGTCTGTATGACAGCTTCCGTATATATCCCCTTCATTGGACATGCCAGTTGGTCACGTGAATCATATTTGAGACCCACTTTTAAATAATTGATACTTCCTCCGGGCGCTTCGGTTTTACTGATGAATCCCCATTGTTGATACCGTTGATATAAAGTACCTCCGGAAACTGACGACAGTCCCAATTTTGAGATATTGACCGAATCAATGGCAAAATTGTAAAAGGTGTATCCGGCAACCCAACCAAATTTAGACTTCCCGAAAGATCCCTGAAAATCGGCTTTCGCCCTGAACATGTTTCGTTCATTCTTATAAAAGATATGGGTGGTCTTACTTAATCCGGCATTGTAATCGCTCTGATACCCGTTAAAACCATAAAAATCGGAAAGCTGATCAGTAACCGAACTAATATCAACCGTGGTTCGAACCCCGGGGATTAAAAGTTCTGAGTCATACCGTAACCGCGCAATGGTTGTTCCTTTAGTATAAGTGGATAATTCCAGGTACAGGGAGTGATTGTATTTAGGATACCTGGATCCATCGCCATACAGGTAAAAATTCACCAAAGCCCCGTATTGAAAACCCAGATCTGAATCGAATGAAACGGCAGGTAAGGCTCCAAAAGCAAGACCTTTTTTTACAGGTTGTCCCGACAGGGTAGCAGACAAAATTATGAAAACGTAAAAGCTAAGTAATGTCCTCTTCATCCGGTTAATAAGTTATGTACGTATTGTCAGCTTTAGCGCATCCTCAAAAAATATATTTTTTGGACTTTCGACAGATATTCATCACCTTTTATGATGTACAGGCAAAGGTATGAAAATAATGGAACAAAAAATAAGCATACTTAATAAAAGTATGCTTATATTAATTTGTCAGGAGCGAAATTAGTTCCCTTTACAGGATTCACATATCCCAAAATAAGAGATTTCAACAGCATCAATTTTAAAGCCGGTAGTTTCCGGAATCTGGAACATACTGGTTTTTAAATCAAATATATCCCGAATGGCACCGCATGACCGACACATAAAATGAGCATGAGCGGATATATCCACATCATAGCGCGCATTTTTTTCGTCAATTGCCAATGCACGGACTGCCCCACGTTCAACAAATAAATCCAGCGTATTATACACAGTTGTTTTTGACAAAGTAGGCATGGATGGACTTAATGCCAGATAAATTTCTTCAATAGTAGGATGAATTCGATTCTTCAATAAGAAATTCATCACTGCTGAACGTTGCACCGAAGGTTTGATGGAAAATTGACGCAGGTATTGATGAGATTCTAACATAGTTGTTTAGATTTAAACTGGTTTGTATGCTTTATTTAATTGGAACAGTTACAAAGATAGAAAGTTTTTTATTTAAACCAACAAGCAAAATACATAATATTAAAATAAATTACATTTAGGCAAATTTTATATACATGTATTAACCTTTAAAGAAGTACCATGAATTTTCATAATTTAAATCCTTATATTGATTTTAATGTGTTTACCGGCCCAGCCAGAGAACAAAAAAAGTCGCAATATATCATATTACGACTTTCTAAGCATATTATTAAAACTTATAAAGCTTTGATTTCTTTTAAAATATCATTCGTAACACGAACAGCAGCAGCACTTTTTTCGAACAATGCTTTTTCTTCTGAATTCAATTTGTAATCAATAATTTCTTCCACGCCGTTTTTACCAATTACAACCGGTACTCCGATACAAATATCGTTTTGACCGTATTCGCCTTCAAGTAAAACACAACAAGGGATAATTTTCTTTTGATCGTGAATAATTGATTCTACTAAATAGGCAGCAGCTGCTCCCGGAGCATACCATGCTGAAGTTCCGAGTAAAGAAGTTAATGTAGCACCACCTACCATGGTATCGGATACGACTTTGTCAAGAGTTACTTTATCAAGAATCTCAGTAACGGGACGACCTTTGTAACCTGCAAAACGGGTTAAAGGAATCATTGTAGTATCACCGTGTCCACCAATAACAATACCTTCCACTTCTGTAGGATTCGCATTCAGGGCTTTGCTCAAATAGCATTTAAAACGCGAACTGTCCAATGTACCTCCCATACCAATGATTTTGTTTTTTGGAAGTCCTGTTGCTTTCAACGCCAGGTAAGTCATTGTATCCATCGGATTACTTACCACAACAATGATGGCATTAGGCGAAAATTTCAGGATGTTTTCAGCAACACTTTTCACAATGCCTGCATTCACACCAATCAATTCTTCACGAGTCATACCCGGTTTGCGGGGAATACCTGAAGTAATAACAACTACGTCAGAATTTGCAGTCTGAGCATAATCATTGGTACAACCAACAATTTTAGAATCGAAACCCAATAATGCTGCAGTTTGAAGAATATCAAGGGCTTTTCCTTCTGATACGCCTTCTTTCACATCGAGCATTACTACCTGATCAGCTACTTCTTTGAATGCAAGAACATTTGCACAAGTGGCACCAACATTACCGGCACCAACAACGGTTACTTTTGACATACTAATTTTATTTTTTAATTGTTGAATTTGATTTTCGATTCCAAGTGACAAAGATACAATTATAAATTCATTAAAGAAAAATTTCTTTAATTTTTTTTTAAATAAAATGCATCATTTAAAAACTAAATTGACTCAATGCAAATTGCCCGAAATTATAAGATTATTCGTATCTTTGTGCTTGAAAAGCTTCAGCAAAAGATAAAAATTAATTATCATTCATTCAAATAAATAACAATATGCAAACTATTGACAAATTTAATTTTGCAGGTAAAAAAGCATTCGTACGTGTAGACTTTAACGTACCATTGAACGAAAATTCTGAAATTACTGATGACACTCGTATCCGTGCAGCCATGCCTACCTTGAAAAAGATCCTTTCTGATGGTGGAAGTGTAATCATAGCATCGCACATGGGCCGTCCAAAGAAGAATCCGGACATGAAGTATTCGTTGAAATCCATTTTAGCGCACGTCTCCGAATTATTGGGTGTTGATGTAAAATTTGCTCCTGATTGTGCCAATGAAGAAACAAAAAAACTGGCTGATGCTTTAAAACCCGGAGAAGCATTATTGCTTGAGAACTTACGGTTTTATGAAGAAGAAGAAGGCAAACCCCGTTTAGCGGATACAGCAACCGAAGAAGAAAAAGCGGCTGCCAAGAAAGTTACGAAGGAAAACCAAAAGAAATTTACAGCAACTCTGGCTTCTTATGCCGACTGTTATGTCAATGATGCATTTGGGACAGCACACCGTGCACACGCATCCACTGCACTTATTGCAAAGTATTTCGACGAGGACAGCAAAATGTTCGGATATCTCATGGAGAAAGAAGTCATTGCAGTTCAAAAAATAATGACAGATACCGCCCGTCCTTTTACTGCCATCATGGGTGGATCGAAAGTATCATCGAAAATTGAAATCATCGAAAACCTTCTTACGAAAGTTGACAACCTGATTATTGCAGGCGGAATGACTTATACTTTTACCAAAGCCCTGGGTGGTAAAATAGGTGATTCTATTTGCGAAGATGACAAAATCGAACTGGCACTTGAATTACTTGAAAAAGCAAAAGCAAAAAATGTAAAAATCGTATTAGCGGTTGATGCTAAAATTGCCGATGCTTTCAGCAATGAAGCCAACACGCAATTTGTACCGGTAAATGAGATCCCTGATGGCTGGCAAGGTTTGGACATTGGCCCTAAAACAGAAAAGATATTTGCCGATGTCATTGAAGCTTCTAAAACCATTCTTTGGAACGGTCCGACAGGCGTTTTTGAATTCGATAACTTTACACATGGATCTTTATCGGTTGGTGAAGCTATCGTAGAAGCGACAAAAAAAGGAGCATTTTCTCTTGTCGGAGGTGGTGATTCAGTAGCTTGCGTCAATAAATTTGGTATTGCTGATAAGGTTTCGTATGTTTCAACCGGTGGAGGTGCTTTACTTGAAGCCATTGAAGGTCGCGTTTTACCAGGTATCGAAGCTATTCGCGGGTATTAAAACTATTTAATAATAGCTCTCAGCTAATTATAATATCAACATAAAATTGCCGGTTGAACGAATGTTCAACCGGCAATTTTAGTTACATCCTATTGTAACTCTATGTTGCATTCAGAATAAAGACATGTGAAAGCCTCCTCCATTGATAATCAGGAAAAGATATTAATTACTCATTCCAGATATTCTGCAGCGTATAATAGCCTCCCGGAAGAACGCAAAACAATCCTCTGGCAATTCTCCGGTTAGAATCCAGGGAGTTGATCTGCAAGATATCCTGATCATCCAAACGAAGATTTAACGACCCATAGTTTTCAACTATCCGGCTTGAATTGACTGACTTAGGAATAACCGCTATACCGCGTTGAATCCCCCAGGCAAGCAGCACCTGAGCAGGTGAGCATTCATGTTTCGCAGCAATGTCAATAATTATTTTTTCCCTCGTTAAGCCCGCCTCACTGTGAATCAAATGACGGCTTCCCAAAGGAGAGTAGGCAGTTACCAACAGGTTATTGCTATGGCAGAAATCAACTAATTCCTGCTGTTGAAAATATGGATGAAGCTCAATCTGATTCACCTCCGGTGGAACATCTGACCCCTGAATAAGCTGTTGCAGTTTCGGGATATTAAAGTTTGAAACTCCAATATGTCTTGTCATACCGGCTTCTCTCATTTTTACCATGGCTTGCCAGGTAGTCTGAATGGACATTTCATCCGGAGTTAATATATCGGTCGCATCTTTCGCCTGTTCATGTCCTGTCTTAAATGCAACCGGCCAATGAATCAAATACAAATCCAGATAATCCAGGTACAGGTCATTTAACGATTTACGGATGGCGACTTCAACCCGTTCAGGGGCATGGTCACTATTCCAAAGTTTCGAAGTGATAAACAGTTCCTCTCTTTTAACCCAGCCCTTCATAATGGCATGTTGAATAGCCTGTCCGATTTCAGCCTCATTCCCGTAAATATAGGCACAATCAATATGCCGGTAACCAACACGAATTGCTTCGACTACTGCATCGTATACTTCATTTTTTTTGGACAGCCATGTACCTAAACCAATTGAAGGCAATTGATCTCCATTTTGGAAAATAAGATTACTCATTTCGTTTTTTTATTCAGTAAACATAAAATCAGAACAGATTGTTTTTCAGAATTTCTGTTCTGATTGTTCGTTTTAAAAAGTTCTACTACCAAACAAGGCGTTAAATGTACATTTAACGCCTTGCAGATATCGCAAATTGGAATTTAGTTTAGCTTAGCAAGCGTTTCTTTAATCCACCCAAAAGCCTTTACCAGATTTTCATCCGATGTGGCATACGAAAAACGTAAACAATCAGGTGCACCGAATGCTCCACCACCAACGCAGGCCACATGACCTTCTTCCAATAAAAACATAGACAAGTCGCCTGAGTTTTCAATTTTCTTTCCGTTGAATGATTTCCCGAAATAGCTGCTGCAATCCGGGAAAATATAAAACGCACCCTGTGGATCATTAACTTTCAATCCCGGAATCTGACGTGCCAGTTCAACTACCAGTTTTTTGCGGCGTTCGAATGCAACACGCATAATTTCCACACAACTCTGATCACCGGTATAGGCTGCTTCTGCCGCCTTCTGAGCTACAGAACATGGCCCGGATGTATATTGCCCCTGAAGGGTATTACAAGCCGATGCGATCCATTTAGGCGCTGCAATCCAGCCAATCCTCCAACCCGTCATGGCATATCCTTTTGAAACACCATTGATCAGTACCACACGGTCGCGTACATTTTCAAATTGAGCAATACTTTCGTGACCACCCACATAGTTGATATGCTCATAGATTTCATCGGACAAAATAATAATGTCCGGATATTTAGCCAGCACTCCGGCCAGTTCCTTTAATTCAGCTTTCGAATAGACGCTTCCGGTTGGGTTGGATGGGGAGCATAGTATGATCGCCTTTGTTTTAGGAGTAACGGCCGCTTCCAACTGTTCAGCAGTGATTTTAAAATCCTGGTCAATACCTGCCGATACAAATACTGAAGTGCCATCTGCCAGTTTCACCATTTCAGGATAACTCACCCAAAAAGGTGCGGGAATAATCACTTCATCCCCTTTGCTGATAATGGATAACAAAACATTACAAACCGACTGTTTAGCTCCATTGGAACAAACAATTTGATCGGCCTTATAATCCAGTCCGTTTTCTGATTTTAACTTAGCACAAATAGCATTCCGCAAACCGGGGTAACCCGGAACCGGAGAATAAAATGAAAAGTTATTATCTACAGCCTCTTTAGCTGCCTGTTTAATATGGTCGGGTGTGTTGAAATCGGGTTCACCAACACTGAGATTAATTACATCAAAACCCTGAGCTTTCAGCTCATTACTTTTTTGGGACATAGCAAGAGTCTCAGAAGGAGACAAAGCAGCCAAACGATCAGATACCGGATTCATATTATGATTGTTTTTTGTTATTATTTCGCCACAAAAGTAATCAAAAAAAAACTATTTTCATTCAAATTACAGCTTATTGGTTTAATTTAGTCCCTGTTTATATAAAATTAGTATCCAGTTTAAGGGCGAGCATCTGCCTGGCACTCCGATAACCCAGTTCAAAAATCTCACGCCCTTTATCCACATCAAAAGTTTCATAATTACCCATATCGACAGGTTCAATCAGCAAATCACAGAGTCCTTTATCATGGATGATATTGGCTTTAAACATAAAATTGTAGGATCGCAAGGCTACATTTAAAATACTTTGCTTGTATTCATCGGCAACCAACGGACTTGCATTAATCCCTATCACCTTTTCGCACTCTTTCCGAATGGTCGATACGGGAAAGTTTTTAAGGACACCACCATCGATATAATGAACCCCATCAATTATTTTAGGAGTGAACAGCACAGGAAATGTACAGGATGCAACTATCGGATCGATCAAATGCCCACTTCTGAAAGTGATACTCAGCCCATTATCCAGGTCGGTTGCGACAACCCTTAATGGAATTTTCAATTCTTCGAAAGTTCTGGCATGTAATTTCCTGTTCAGAAACTTTTTGAAAATTTCCGTCGTAAAGAACCCACCATTAGGAAGTCGGATTTTCGTCATTGTTCTGAAATTTATTTCTTCAAAACACACTGCAATTTCATCCGGACTGTAACCGTCTGAATACAATGCTCCAACCAATGCACCTGCACTTACTCCCGAAATGATATCCGGTTTTATACCAAATTCTTCAAGTGCTTTTAATACTCCTGCATGGCACAATCCCTTTACGCCCCCGCCACTGAGTGCAATTCCTATTTTATAGGGTTTTCGATCAAATAAATTTAATAGATCCATGATGTGCGAAACATTTAAAATATTCAGACAGAATGAAAGTTCTTAGTTTTTATTTTCAGGTAAATGTAGTTGTGTTGATGGAGAATTAGAGGTATAGAATGCACGTTGAAATGTTATTTTGAATAATGGGAGAATTTTGACATGACTCCTTCGTAATACGTGTTCGATACCGGAATGTCAGGTGTATTGACAATATCCAGTTCCATGATGATTCCACTCTTATTCTTGCGGATTACTTTCACCTTATCCAGATTCACGATATAGCTTCTGTGGCATCGCACTAGCTGACTGTCTTTCGTCAGGTTCTCGTCCATCCATTTCAAGGTGTTTCGAATCAAAAAATGCGACAATTTCGATTTGTTGAGGTAGTGAATCGTTACGTAATTATCAGAAGAATCGATATACAACAGGTTTTCGAGAATGATGGTAATGCGCAATTCACCTTTTTCATCATGAAACGCAATTGAATTTTTTCGTTGAACTTCCGAAGGGTGTACTTCTGTTGCCATTTTTAGCAACAACGAATTCTTATCCCGCCACGAGAAATACAACCAAAGGATGGAATAAGGCAACAAAAGTACCAGGCTGGTATTTACCGTTGATTTATGAAATATCTCCACAAAATCACGATTCATTCCTTCACTGGGAATAAATTTCGAGAATAATGAATAGAACAGGGACATAAATAAAATCTCACCCAGCACCCAAAAAGCATATTGTAAATAGGTAAGATCATGTTTTTTCACAACCTGAAGCATGATCAACCGACTGATGACTACTACCAGCATGCCTGTTAATATAATAAGACTGGAGAAAAAGAAATATTTAAAATCGGATATATCCGGATACCAACCCCGTGACCCAAATGGTTGAAAGATGTTGATAAACAACAAGGCAAAAATCGCAGTGAAAAATATCAACCGGTAAATATTGGCTTTATCGGATAAATAGGAAGGAATCTTAATATTCATATTTCATTTCTAAGTGGTAACCATCTACAAAAGTATATCTTTCTGCTCAAAGTAAAACAACTCCTGGCAGCTAAGGTTTAAATTAATCCCGTAATTTCATTTTTCACCCCAAAATACAGGTTTTCGTCCCTTACAAATAAGATACTCCCCATAAAGTTGCAAATGATCTGAATGAGAGCTAACTTTGTGTTAGAAATCAATTAATTTTCATGGAATGGAATACACTCAGCGATACAAAGAACTCAATGCTCAATTCAAATTAGGAGTTGACACGCATCTGACAGATTCCAATATTGACATCCGTTATTTTTCTTTTAAAAGCCTGCACGAAGAAGATCCGAATGAAAACCTGTCAAGAGACTTACAGGATGAAAACATTGGCGAAAATGCATCCTTTTTATATCCGGTATTTATGCCACGCGATGCTCAAAAAGCAGACAACGCCATTCTTCTTTTACATGGTTTAAATGAACGTAACTGGAACAAATACCTTACCTGGGCGGAATATCTATGCACAAATACCGGAAAACCTGTTATCCTTTTTCCGATAGCCTTTCATATGAACCGATCCCCGTTAAGCTGGTCGAATCCAAGGGAACTGCAAAACACTCTTCAACAACGCCGTTCACAAAACGGGGAAGACAGGTCGCTAAGTTTAGCCAACGTAGCATTAAGTGAACGAATCACCGATAAACCTTACCGTTTCTACAGTTCCGGACGGCAAAGCATCAATGACCTGAGCGCTCTTTTTAAACAAATTAAAGAAGGCAAACAGGATCTTTTCAATAAAAATACCCACATTGACATTTTTGCATATTCTATCGGGGCTTTTCTGGCAGAGATCACCCTAATGACCAATCCGCTCAGGTTATTTTCAGACTCCAAATTATTTATATTTTGCGGAGGGGGTATATTCAGTTCTATGGTTGGGCAATCCAGAAGTATTATGGACAAAAAAGCATTCCACCAACTCTATGATTACTATTTGACCCATTTCACCAAATCGGCAAATCCTGATCAGGAAAGCGACAGCATGTTTGAATCGTTTAACTGCATGATATCCTCCGAACGCAACCAGTCAAAAAGAGAACTATTTTTCAAACGATTAGGGTCTAAATTAAAAGGAATTTCTTTACTCAATGATCAGGTCATGTCCTTTCATGGTATACCTGAAGCATTGGGAGTAAAATGCGCCATGAATCGTTTTACTCGGCTGGATTTCTCATTTTCATATACCCATGAAAACCCTTTTCCGGTAGGTGCACTATTCGATTCCTCCGAAGTGGATAATGGCTTTAACAAGGTATTTTCTGAAATTGCCGATTTTTTCAGATGAAATCCTTTATAATCTTCAGGATATTACTTTATTACATTATTATTTTGTAATGAAATTAAAACAGGAGCATTACAAACTAAAAAATCCTGAGGATCTATTGATCTCCAGGATTCCTATTCTCTTTATTTTTTATCACCACATCATCACATCACCACATCACCACATCACCACATCATCACATCCCCACATCACCACTTCACCACATCATCACATCACCACATCACCACATCATCACATCATCACATCACCACATCACCACATCACCACATCACCACATCATCACATCACCACATCACCACATCACCTCATCATCACATTATTTTTTCTATCAATTCTTCCAATGTGGCAAGTCCTTGTTCACCGGTCTTCATATTCTTCAACATCACCTTGCCTTCATTCATTTCCGTTTCGCCTACTATAGCTACAAAAGGAATCTTCTTATTATCGGCGTAGCTCATTTGTTTTTTCATTTTAGCATTCTCCGGATAAATTTCAGCATTTACCCCTTTTGCTCTCAAACTGCTAAGCCAGGGCAATGAATACATCAATTCCTTTTCTCCGAAACTGACAAACAGAATTTTAGTTTGTTCCATGGATGTTTCAGGATATAAATCCAGCTGATTCAACACATCGTATATCCGGTCGGCTCCAAATGATATACCAACACCCGATACACCCTCCATGCCGAAAACACCAGTCAGGTTATCATAACGTCCACCACCGGTAATGCTTCCCATTTCTACATTGAGTGCCTTTACTTCAAAAATAGCCCCGGTATAATAATTAAGTCCGCGAGCCAGGGTTAAATCAAGCTCTATGGCTGTTTCCACCTTCATAGCTTCACACAATCCAAAGATAGTTTCTAATTCAGAGACGCCCTTTAATCCGACTTCCGAATCCGCTAAAACCATTTTAAGTTGTTCCAGTTTTTCAGTATTCGATCCGCTGAGTTTTAATATCGGTTGAAGTTTGTCAATAGCTTCCTGTGAAATTCCTTTTGAAGCTATTTCTTCATTCACCTTTTCCAACCCGATTTTATCCATCTTATCAATGGCAACGGTAATGTCGGTTATTTTTTCGGCTTCCCCGATAATCTCAGCAATACCCGAAAGAATCTTACGGTTATTGATTTTAACCACCACATTGATTTTTAACCGTCGGTATATTTCGTCGACAATTTGAATCAGCTCAAGCTCGTTCAGTAATGAATCGCTCCCCACCACATCAACATCGCATTGGTAAAACTCCCTGTAGCGTCCGCGTTGAGGCCGGTCGGCACGCCATACAGGCTGTATCTGGTAGCGCTTGAACGGAAAGCTTATCTCATTCTGATGTTGCACCACAAACCGGGCAAAAGGGACAGTCAGATCATACCGTAATCCTTTTTCGGATATTTTATTGGTCAGCTTTATACTGTTTCGTCCCTGTAAATCATCTTCACTCAATCCGGAAAGAAAGTCTCCCGAATTCAGTATTTTGAAGAGCAATTTATCCCCTTCCTCACCGTATTTCCCCATTAATGTGGAAAGGTTTTCCATAGCAGGTGTTTCAATTTGCTGAAAACCATACAGGCGAAAAACGTCTTTTATCGTATTGAAAATATAATTGCGATTTGCCATTTCCGCTGGCGTAAAGTCGCGGGTTCCTTTTGGAATGGAAGGTTTTTGCATAAGATATAAATGTGATGATGTGATGATATGTTGATGTGATGATATGTTGATGAGATGATATGTTGATATGTTGATGTGATGATAAAGAATTAATTAATTACTTTACAAATTTGATTGGTTGCCCCGGTATTTTGCTTCACATATTCCCCGGCTATTTTTCCGGCCTGTTTATCTTTCAGAAGCCTGTCAATTTGAGCTTCCAGAATGACATAATTCGAAATTGAAAATGCTCCACCTACTGCAATTAATTCACGTGCTTCACGGAATTTCTGATAATTTGGTCCAAAGACAACGGGTATTCCATATACGGCAGCCTCGAGTGTGTTGTGAATGCCGACTCCAAATCCACCTCCGATATACGCAACATGGGCATACCGGTAAATCGATGATAGAACTCCAATGACATCTACTACCAGACAATTTGTTGACTTTACATTTTCGGGTGTTGCTTCCGAATAACGAACAAAGCGGCCATCCAATAATTTCGATATAGCTAAAATGTGACCATTATGAACTTCGTGAGGTACCAGAATCAATTTTACCTGTGGATGAAGTTTCAGGTAACGAACCAGGAGTTCTTCATCCCCGGGCCATGTGCTGCCTGCAACAATTACTTCCGGGGCATTCATAACAAATTCTTCAATCAACGGAAGTTGTTTTGCCTGTGTGAACAAATCATACACCCTGTCGAAACGTGTATCACCACATACCGAAGCATTTGTAATGTGATATTTTTGCAGTAAATCCAATGACACCTTGTCCTGGACAAAAATATGGGTGAAAGTGCCTAATAATTTCAGGTACCATTTCCCGTAACTTTTAAAAAAAACCTGTTCCGGACGAAAAATGGCTGAAATACTGTATACCGGAACATTCGTGTTCTTTAATGCTTTTAAATAATTCGGCCAGAATTCGTATTTTATAAAAATGGCCTTTGAAGGTTTAACCAGATTCACAAAATACCATGCATTTCCGGGTATATCCAACGGAAGGTAAGAAACAATGTCGGCACCGGCATAATTTTTTCGCACTTCATATCCGGAAGGCGAAAAGAATGTCAGCAATATCTTAGTATCCGGTTGATCGCGCTTCAATTGTTCTATCACTGGCCTGCCCTGTTCAAATTCACCCAAAGAAGCTGCATGAAACCAAACATAACGGACATTCGGATCCACTTTTTCTTTCAATAGTTTGAATGCATTGTGTTGCCCTTTTAGCAGCAGCCTGGCCTTTTCATTAAAAAGCGAAGCCAAAAAAATAAATGCCCCGTAACAATAGATACCGATAGTATAGATCAGATTCATAAATGTCACACTTATTCCGTCAACTGGCGGAGAATTAAATGAATATATTTTTGATTTATCCCCCAATGATTTATTATTCAATCGGGTTATGGTCTTTAAAAAGAAGAGGCATTTCAAAACTAGTTTTGAAACGCCTCTTTTAGGTTTGAAAGCCAGATTTACTTTCTGATACCCAACTCTTTGATGATGGCACGGTAGCGTGAAATTTCGGTATCTTTCAAATAATTGAGAAGACGACGACGTTTTCCTACCAAAATAACAAGAGAGCGTTCTGTACTATAATCTTTTTTGTTTAACTTCAAATGTTCAGTTAAATGGTTGATACGGTATGAAAACAATGCTATCTGGCCTTCAGATGAGCCAGTATCAGTGTTAGACTTTCCGTGTTTACCGAAGATTTCCTGCTTAATTTCAGCTGTTAAATACATACAAGTAGTTAATTATAAATGATTAATGATTAAAAAACAGGGCTTAAAAAACGTAGTTCCTCTTTTTTAATTTGAGCTTGCAAAGATAAGATTTTTATTTTAATAATCCGACCTTATCACCTCTTTTTTCTCAAAAAAACATCTCGTAATGAGCCATCTGCCCATTTCAAAGGCTTTTTATCGAAGTAATACTGACAAAGCATGGTAACCGAAACTCCAATAAATGAACCGGCAAGTACATCGATTGTGAAATGCTGCGACAGATAAACCCTGGAATAACCAACCAGCAATGCCAATATAAAATACAGGAAATGCAACGAAGATCGCTTTGTAAAAAAAGACAGTGCCAGAAAGAATGAAAAGGCTGTAATGGTATGTCCGGAAGGAAAACTGTGGGAAGAATGCATATGTTCTCCTAAAACTTGATGCAACTGAATGTTCGGGAAATGTTCCTTGAAATACAATACCGGTCGCGGCTCATTCCATGTTTGTTTGATAATGATGGATACCAGCCCGGTGGCAAGTTGCGACACCAGTACGAAAATGGCCATACGATACTTGTAAAAAAGTAGTCCTGCTACGATTAAATAAGGTATCCAATCACCTACAAATGTGATATACCGAAAAAATACGTCTGCAATTGGCGAATTAAAAGAGATGATCCAAAGATGTAGATTTGCTTTTTCATTGAAAAGAATCAAAACTACCAGCGTCATTACAAACACAAGGTAAGGAATATAAAATGCACTGTATTTTCTCATATGGAACAAATTAAAATTCTTTTAAACTATCCAAACCCTTCAAAATGATTAACGCTGACATGTCTTCGACGATGTCAGGTTATTCTCTTATTTTAACGCGGAACACGGAACATTGAACGCGGAACTCTTCAAACTCTTCAAACCCTTCAAACCCTTCAAACCTTCTAACTCTTCCGCCCGCGAAGTATTTCACGTTTTCCCGGAGGTCCGGCTAATCGTTCCACCACGAATCCTGCTTCCTGCATGGCCCTTCGGACAATACCCTTAGCGCAATAGGTGGTCAGTACAGCTCCCGGATTACAATGAGAATAAATCTTTTCAAAGAGTTCACGGCTCCACATTTCAGGTTGCTTTTCCGGTGAAAAGGCATCAAAGTAAACCACATCAAAATTATCTTTTAAAATGGAGACTGTATAATCAGCATCCAACTTCTTCAACTTAAAAAAAGGTGTTATGGGTATTTCCAAATTCCATTCTGCCTTATGCAATTCTTCAAAAAACTGACGTTTTTCGGGTCCAAGCTTTTCCGGATAATTTAATTGGATCGCTTTTCCCGTTTCGACCGGATATAATTCAAGAGAAGTATAGTGAATATGCTTTTCACTCCGCTCCGCCTCCAGCAAAGTCAGAAAAGCATTTAAGCCGGTACCGAAACCGATTTCCAGTATCCGGATCTCATTTTTGGGACATTGTTTCAATCCCGCTTCAATAAAAATATGCTTCGACTCCTGAATGGCACCGTGTGTGGAGTGGTAGCATTCATCGATTCCCGGTACAAATAATGTATGTGATCCGTCTTCGGTAATTTTTAATTCTGTTTGCATAGTTTCTATTAAATATCAGGGGAATGTCAACCCACAATACTGTACCTCTAAATTACTTCATACTTTTTTATTGTGGAATAATAATCCATACACTCTTAAACATGACATTTTCTTTCAGACAGTTTATTTATTTCATCCTGACTACAAAAATAGCCTAATATTTTCACTAAACAAGTCTACAAGATATGAAACACAATTATCGGGTATTCCGCAAAGAATAATTCTCCTCTTTATCTTAAATAAAAATTTTAAATGATTATCCAAAAAGTGTCCTGCGATATTTACCATCACATGAAACCGGTTGATATGCTAAAATGAAAGGAAGCAATCATTTGCTCAAGGTTTCACTTGTCTGAGGGGATCATCCTGAAATTAAACAACAGGTTGTTAAAGCCAACCAACTTTCGACTACCAACAATCAATTACAAAAGGTTCACCTCCACCTTTCGTCCACCTTTCGTCCACCTCTCGTCCACATCCGGTTCAATAAATAAGAATAAAAAAATAATTTTAAATCAATACAAAACCAATAAATAAATAATATCTAAATAAAGTTAGTTTATTAATTGATTACAAATTGATTATATATTGGTTATATATTGATTATATCCAGACCGGAGGTAAACGAGAGGTGGACGAAAGGTGGAGCAAACATGGAGCAAACATACAGCAAATCTGGAGAAACAGGATTGAGCTATAAAAAGACAACCGCTAATTCCATTTTGGAATAGCGGTTGTCTTAAATATGATAGATGAATTATCTTAATAGTTTTGTTTCTCCACTTCAAAATAAGCCTGCGGATGGGCACAGGTAGGACAAGCCTTCGGAGCTTCTTTTCCCACATGAATATGACCACATTCGCGGCATTGCCAGGTAGTTTCTTCTTCGCGGGAGAAAACAGTACCGGCTTCCACACGTGCCAATAAGCGGCGGTAACGTTTTTCATGCTGAACTTCAACAGCTGCTATTTTACGGAAAGTGGCAGCAATATTCAAAAATCCTTCGGCTTCGGCAACGTCGGCAAAGTGTGGATATAAATCTGACCATTCTTCATATTCGCCATTTGCAGCGGCCAATAGGTTTTCGGGAGTAGATCCTATCTTACCGGCAGGATAAGTGGCTGTAATTTCAACATCACCGCCTTCCAGATGGTTAAAGAATTTTTTGGCATGTGCCTTTTCCTGTTCGGCAGTTTCGAGGAAAATAGCAGCAATTTGTTCATACCCTTCGGTTTTGGCCACTTTTGAAAAATAGGTGTAACGGTTGCGTGCCTGGCTTTCACCGGCAAATGATTTCAGCAAATTCTTTTCGGTTTCTGTACCTTTGATACTTTTCATTTTGATGGGGTTTTAGTAAATTGAAATATAGTTGACTTTTAAAGAAATTGCGAAGTGATAGTGCAAAGATAGGAAATAATAAAAATATAAAAACCATTCAGTCTTCTTTCTTTTGGGTTATCTTCAATAAGAATTTACTAAGGGCCGGGTAGTTTGTCAAAAGTAAATAACCAAATAATATTTTCGTTATACTTACTGCCCAATGATAGGTGCTATATCCGATTAGTCCTATCTGATCAGTAACTGTAGCAGCATGAACTTTAAACTCTAAATAGGATTGATTTAAAAACACTGCAAGATTATCCAATATCAACAGTCCTTCGATAATTATAATTCCTAATTTCAAAATACTATCCAGATCAAAGTTCTTGAATTTAATAATTTAATTATCAAACCCTTGATCCAGCTTTAGCAAGTTAATTAAAATATCAGTTCTGACAATCAACAGGTAAAACAGGATTATTATAACTAAGAATATCAATATCGCCATTAAGATAACCGGTAATGTGTAACCAGGCATAAAGGAAATAAAATAGAATTGTCCCGTTGAAAAGAGGGAACTAATTAACCAATACAACCCAAACAGCTTAATTATAATCCAAAAGAAGTCTTTTTTAGTCATAACAATTCAATCACATTTTACAAATCAGTTTCATAGTTAAGAATTTATCGTTAACACATTATATAATATTGAATTATTTCTATTAAACCGGAGAATTGCATCCTCCTTTTAAATCCGTATCTTTGCATTCTCAAATAACATACTACCGACTACAAACTACCAACTAAAAATATGATCAGTTACCTGCAAGTGGAGAATCTTACCAAATCGTTTGGTGATAACCTGCTTTTCGAAAATATATCCTTCGGCATTGCCGACAACCAACGCATGGCGTTAATAGCCAAAAACGGAACCGGCAAAACCACGTTACTCAATATCCTGTCGGGAAAAGAAGATTATGAAAGCGGAACCATCTCGTTCAGGCGGGATTTGCGCATTGCCTACCTGGATCAGGATCCCGATTTTCCGAAAGAACTCACCGTGCTGGATGCCTGCCTGCAGACAGACAGTGAGGTTGTACGGACTATTGCACAGTACGAACATTGCATGTTATCGGTCGATCAGGCCGGGCTGGATGAAATTCTGACCAATATGGATTTACTCAAGGCCTGGGATTATGAACAACGAATCACCCAGATTTTAGGAAAACTTAAGATCACAAATCTGGACCAATTGATTGGGGAACTCTCGGGCGGACAACTTAAACGGGTAGCACTGGCCAATGTATTGATTGGTGAACCTGATTTATTGATTTTGGATGAACCTACCAACCATTTGGACCTGGAGATGGTGGAATGGCTCGAAGATTTTCTGAAACGTTCGAACATGGCCCTGCTAATGGTGACACACGATCGTTACTTTCTCGACAGGGTATGTACCAACATCCTGGAGATTGACCATCAGGCTATGTTTCAATACAACGGCAATTACAGTTATTACCTGGAAAAAAGGCAGGAACGGATTGAAAACTTTAATGCAGAAAGTGAACGGACTGTTAACCTGTACCGCAAGGAACTGGAATGGATGCGCCGGCAACCACAGGCACGTGCACACAAAGCAAAATCTCGTCAGGAAAGTTTCTATGAAATTGAAGAACGGGCAAAGCTTCGCCGTAATAACGATTCCGTGCAACTGGATGTAAAAGCCAGTTACCTCGGTTCAAAAATATTTGAAGCCAAATACGTCACCAAGTCATATGGTGACCTGAAAATTCTTGATAATTATTATTATAATTTTGCCCGGTACGAAAAGATGGGCATTGTTGGCAAGAATGGAACCGGTAAATCGACGTTTCTGAAAATGTTACTCGGTGAAGTAAAACCAGATAGTGGTTCGTTTGACATCGGAGAAACAGTTGTGTTTGGATATTACAGCCAGGATGGCCTGGCATTCGACGAACAAATGAAGGTTATCGACGTTGTTACGGACATAGCCGAAGAAGTGGATTTAGGCAACGGCAAAAAAATGACGGCTTCGCAATTCCTGTTGCATTTTCTGTTTACTCCTGAAACCCAATACAATTACGTATATAAATTAAGCGGTGGAGAGAAACGTCGGTTATATTTATGTACCGTGCTCATGAAGAATCCAAATTTTCTGGTTTTGGATGAGCCTACGAACGATTTGGACATTATGACTTTAAACATACTGGAAGAATACCTCCGGTCCTTTAAAGGTTGTGTGATTGTTGTGAGTCATGACCGTTATTTTATGGATAAAGTGGTGGATCACTTATTGGTATTCAAAGGAGATGCTGAACTGAAAGATTTCCCGGGCAACTACACCGATTACCGTGAATGGAATGAGCTGTTGGAAGAACAGGAACGGGATGAAAAGAAAAAAGCAAAGTCGAAGGCTTCAAATCCAAAAACTCCGATAGCACAAAAAGAAAAAACCAGCAAACGCAGTTTCAAGGATAAACAGGAATTTGAGGCACTCGAAAAGCTCATACCACAACTTGAAAATGAAAAGATTGATATCGAAAACAAGCTTGCTTCAGGTAACTTAAGTTCAGAGGAGATTGTAAAAGTATCGCAACGTCATAGCGAAGTCAATGAATTAATTGACACGAATACCATGAGGTGGCTGGAGTTGAGTGAGATTTAAGAACGGCTTTAATTTTCAATAGAATACGACTTATTTTTTTTATATTTTTTCTATTCGATTTACACTTTTTAATATAGAAATACGAACTTATTCTCCTTTAGGTGAATGGTTCGTATTTTTTATATACCATAAACATGGTATATAAAATACCACATCTTTGCGATTGTAGTAATGTGAAATTCGTCGTATTTTTGCATCATAAAAATAAACAAACCCAAAATTTTTATAATCATGACAAAAATAGCAAAGGATTTAACCGAATTGATTGGGAATACCCCACTCGTTTATCTGTCAAATTACAGTTCAAAAAAAGGATTGCAGGCAACTGTTATTGCAAAACTTGAATCTTTTAATCCGGCTGGTTGTGTAAAAGAACGCATCGCCCTGTCGATGATTGAAGATGCTGAAAAAGCCGGTGTATTAAAAGCTGGTATAGAAATTATTGAACCCACCAGTGGAAATACCGGAATCGGACTGGCTATGGTAGCTGCCATCAAAGGATATAAACTGACACTCACTATGCCCGAAACCATGAGCATGGAACGCAGGAATTTATTAAAAGCTTTCGGAGCAAACCTGGTATTGACTCCCGGTGCTACCGGAATGAAAGGCGCAATAGCCCGTGCAGTAGAACTCCATGAAGAAAACCCGGCTTCCTTTATTCCACAGCAATTTGATAATCCCTCGAACCCTGAAGTTCACAAACGTACCACCGGTGAAGAAATCTGGCGCGACACTGATGGGAAAGTCGATATTTTCGTTGCCGGGGTTGGTACCGGTGGAACAGTAAGCGGAGTAGGTGCTTCTTTGAAAGCACATAATGCGAATGTAAAAATTATTGCCGTTGAACCTGCAGATTCGCCTGTATTATCAGGAGGAAACCCCGGACCACACAAAATTCAGGGAATTGGTGCCGGATTTATTCCTAAAAATTATAACTCCAAAGTGGTTGATCAGATCATTCAGGTGAGCAACGATAATGCCATTCTCACTTCACGTCAGCTGGCACAGGAAGAAGGATTGCTGGTTGGGATTTCATCAGGTGCAGCCGTATATGCAGCAACTCTACTTGCACAAAAACCTGAAAATAAAGGAAAAGTCATTGTAGCTTTACTTCCCGATACCGGAGAACGTTATCTTTCAACTCTGCTTTACGCATTTGAAGAATATCCGCTTTAATTCAGAAGTAAGGAGTAAGAGGTAAGAAAGTAAGTAATTTGCATCTGATCTTTTACTTGAGTTTAACCGTTATACAAAAAAAATATTATTACAAACCTGGTAGAAATATAGTTGTCGTGGAGATTTATGAGTCTTAAACTTATTTTCTTACCTTTTTACCACTTAAAATATGGCAGATACTAATTTTAAATTTGAAACACTGCAGGTACATGCAGGACAGGTAGTAGATGGAACCACTCATGCCCGTGCAGTACCTATATATCAGACAAGTTCGTACGTTTTTGATGATGCAGCTGATGGTGCTGATTTATTTGCATTGCGTAAATTCGGGAATATATACACCCGGTTGATGAATCCAACAACAGATGTGTTTGAAAAGCGAATTGCAGCCCTTGAGGGAGGAGTTTCCGCTCTGGCCACTTCTTCCGGACAATCGGCACAATTCATAGCACTTAATAACATTGTTGAAGCAGGTGATAATTTCGTTTCAACATCCCACTTGTACGGTGGAACCTATAATCAATTTAAAAATCAGTTTAAACGCCTTGGTGTAGATGTACGTTTTACGCCATCCGACGAACCGGCTGAATTTGAAAAACTGATTGATGATAAAACAAAAGCACTGTACCTGGAAACAATCGGTAATCCCGATCTGAATATACCCGATTTTGAAGCAATAGCTGTAGTAGCCGACAAACATGGTATACCACTAATTGTGGATAATACCTTCGGTGCGGGAGGATACTTGTTCCGCCCATTGGAACATGGTGCGAGTGTTGTTGTAGAAAGTGCCACCAAATGGATTGGTGGACACGGGACTTCATTAGGAGGTGTGATAGTGGATAGTGGTAAGTTTAACTGGGGAAATGGAAAATTCCGTGCCTTTACAGAGCCAACCGATAGCTACCATGGATTAGTATTCTGGGATGTATTCGGGACAAATGGTCCATTTGGAAACATTGCATTCAACATACGGGCGCGCGTAGAGGGGCTTCGTGACTGGGGTAATACAATTAGTCCATTCAACTCCTTTCTTCTTCTACAAGGCCTTGAAACACTTTCGTTGCGAGTTGAACGTCACGTGGAGAATGCACTTGAACTGGCTACCTGGCTGGAAAAACACCCACAAGTGGAGTATGTGAATTATCCGGGGTTGAAAAGCAGTCCCTATCATGCATTGGCAACTAAATACCTGAAAAAAGGTTTTGGTGGGGTACTTTCATTCAAATTAAAAGGAGATGCCGAAAAAGCCGATAGTCTGATTAATAATTTAAAATTAATTAGCCACCTGGCGAATGTGGGTGATGCCAAATCATTGATTATTCACCCGGCAGCCACTACCCACGAACAACTTTCACCGGAAGATAAAATTTCAGCCGGAGTATTTCCGGGTTTATTGAGAATATCAGTAGGTATCGAAAACATTGCAGATATCAAAGCAGATATTCAACAGGCTTTTGAAGCTATTAAATAAAAGTAAGTTCGGTATAAAATATGAAGATTAAGTAGAGTACAATTAGTTAGTAATGTTTAGTTTGAACAGCATCCCTTTAATCCGGGATGCTGTTTATTTTTATAATCGGCTGATTGGTGATTATCAAAGATATTCAAAAACAAACTGTAAAAACAATTCAACAAATCATTCACGTCATATAGTTTAAGTTGGATATAAGGGAAATAAAAAAGACCCTTGCTTAAGCTCAGGTCTTATTATATGAGATAAAATGGATTAAAATAATCGATTATATAAAATATTCGGGATGAACCAAAGGAATCAAATTCAATTCCATAAATATATTACAACGTTTATGAATATTAGAGTTATGAACATTGAATTCTATCGGAATTTCATTAAACCCAAGTTTACGATAGAGAATAATGGATGCTTCCATTTTTGTATTTCCTTCAAGAACAATGCGCGAGAAACCTCGTTCTCTTGCCTTAATTATAAATGCCTGTCCTAATTTGTAACCAATACCTTTGCCTTGTGCTTCGGGATCAACAACCATTTTCACCAGTTCGCAAGTTATGCCATCCCTGACCAACAAAGCACAGGTACCCACAGGCTTATTATTTAGCAGGGCAATGAATACATTCCCCCCTTTATCAAGGATATACTTTTGTGGATCATTCAGTACCTGAATATCGGAATCTTCCAACCAGAAATTAGTCGAAATCCACTCTTCATTAAGTCTTTTGAATTCATCTGCAAAAGCCATGACTTTTGATCGAACATCTATTACCAAACTCATACAGATTGATTTAATGTTTGTATTAAGCAACTCATGATTCTATTTTCTGATTATAAATTTGCCTATATTATTTTGCTTCAGATACCCAATCCATCATAGAAGGAACTGATAATGGCTTTCTGTTGAAGAATGCGTGAACCCGGTGGGACACTGTTTGTCAGCCATACATTGCCTCCAATGGTTGAATCCCGTCCAATGGTAATTCTTCCCAAAATATTGGCATTGGCATATACAACGACATTATCTTCGAGTATCGGGTGACGCGGAATATTTAATGGCAAGCCGTTTTCGTCCATCCTGAATCGTACTGCCCCAAGTGTTACTCCCTGATATAACCGCACATGGTTTCCAATGATGCAGGTTTCACCAATGACCACACCCGTTCCATGATCAATACTAAAATACTCACCGATTTGTGCTCCTGGATGAATATCTATTCCTGTTTCGGAATGAGCCAATTCAGAAATAACCCTTGGAATGACAGGGATTCCAAGATTAAGCAATTCATGTGCTATCCTGTGATTGAAAACTGCACGAATTGAAGGATAACAGAATATTACCTCGCCATAGCTGTGTGCTGCCGGATCGCCATCAAAGGTAGCTTTAATATCGGTTGACAATAAACGTTTCAGTTCGGGAATTTTGTTTATGAAGCTTAAAGCGGTTTCATACGCCAACCCAACCGAATCTTCTGTTTCGCTGTCAGTTGAATTAAAACGAAGTCCATTCAGAATCTGGTTTTTCAATAGCCCAAATAATCGTTCAATTTGTACACCCAAATAAAACTCAAGAGTATTCGGATTTACTATTTCTTCTCCAAAATATCCCGGGAATATAATTGCCCGAAGTAATTCAACAATTTCATGAAGGGTATGTGTCGAGGGTAGTGGTTTGTAATGCTGTGGAATATATTCATATTCCTGTATATTATTTGCGGTTAGCAATGAAACGTTCTTTTGAAGTACTTCGACAGTTTCTGTTTTCATTTTCAGTTATGATTAAAGTTTAGAATTCAATTAAAATACATCTTGAAAGATAATATGACAGATACAGGGATATGAACTTGAAAAATACTTATTAATATCAACTTTACTGGTAAAGGTAAATAATATTTAAATACAAAGACATACCATTTATGTGGCATTTTCATACCTAAAATGAGGTATTTACACTCAAATTATGCATTAAGATTCAAATAAAACTGATTATTCATATGGAATGACAGCAAATTGAATACTCACAAAAATTATCTTTTATAAATATCAACACTTATTTAAATAACAAAGAAACAGGCTGATTCGTTCTCGAACCAACCTGTTTATATTTTAGAAATGCGTTTTTATATAATTTCACCACTGCCTATGCAAATGCGTGAATCAGCATCATAGATTACTCCGAATTGTCCGGGAGCAATACCTTGCAGTCTTTCGGTTGACAACAGGTGAACACCTTTACTTGTTGAGACAAGTTTACCACGAGTAAAATCGGGGGTATGTCTGATCTTAAAAGTAATATCAATTTCATTTGAATTATTCTCCCATGGATTATCAGTTATAAAATGAAAATCATGCATTGATAATTCATATCCATATTGTGTTTGCACATCAAATCCTTTCGAAGCATATACGATATTTGCTTCAACATCCTTTTTAATCACATACCAGGGTCCACCTGAGAGACCTAACCCTTTACGTTGGCCAACTGTATGAAACCAATAACCGTTATGCTTTCCCAAAATCTTACCAGTTTCAAGTTCAACAACCGGTCCGGATTTTTCACCCAGATAACGTCGAATAAAATCATTATAATTCACTTTTCCTAAAAAACAGATTCCTTGACTATCCTGTCGTTTTGCACTTGGGAGTTCTGCTTTTATAGCAATATTACGCACTTCATTTTTCATAAGGTTACCAATCGGGAACATTAGTTTTGACACCTGCAATGCATCAATCTGAGCCAGAAAATCAGTCTGATCTTTCACCGGATCTATAGCCGTACCAAGGTAAACTTTTCCGTTTTCTTCAATAGTCTTAGCGTAATGTCCGGTAGCTGTTTTATCAAAATCTTTTCCTACCCTTTGTTCGAATACACCAAACTTTATTAGTTTATTACACATTACATCGGGATTGGGAGTAAGTCCAAGTTTCACTTTATTGATGGTATATGATACCACATTATCCCAATAATCTTTATGTAAATCTACAATTTCTAGTTTGCATCCATATTTCCGTGCAATCAGTGAAGCCATTTCAATATCCTCTTCAGACGTACAATGTAATAATTCATCATCATCCATTCCGATCTTAATATAAAACAAAGTAGGAGTGTATCCTGCTTCCTTCAGGAGATGTACGACTACCGAACTATCCACTCCACCTGATAATAATGTTGCTATATTCATCAAATCAATTCAAATTAGTCATTTAGTTATCTCTTGATAAAATTATATTCCGAAGTTTCGGAATTATTTTTATTCATTAGTTTCTTGTTCCATAAACAAGATTTATTTTGCGATGCCACTAAATATAGTACTCAGCCATATCAACAATACCGGCACGCATTGCGTACTTAGTCGCTTCGTGCACATTGTTTACTTCAATTTTACGGAATATATTTTTTCTGTGAGTCATAATTGTATGGGCACTAACATTTCTATGAGCTGCAATTTCTTTAGTGGTTTTCCCCAATGCCATCTCTTTGAGTATTTCCTGTTCAGTAACTGTAAGTAATTGCTTAGCATTCAAAGTCCGACCATTTTTATTGTTGTCAAGTAATAAATTACTCACATGATTGCAGATATACCTGTATCCTTTATATGATTCTTTGATAGCACTCCCAATTTCTTCCTTAGTACAATCTTTCATTAACACACTAAAGGAGGTTGAATTATATAACAATGTTCTTAGAAACTCATCACTCAATTCATCAGAAAACAATATCCAGTCAACATGTTCGAATCGTGTTTGCAAAATAAGTAATTCGTTTACACTTTCAAAATCAAAAAGTGTATAATCCAAAATCACCATAGAGGTTGGATATTCTATTAATAAAGCAAGGAGCATTTTCTTCTCTGACACTTCAAAAGTAGCGGAAATCTCCACATGATTTTTTAGCAAATAATGCCATCCTGCATTGGATATATCCTGATTATCGGCAATTATTATATTTCTCATTTTTTTTACATTCTTTTTGAATCCTACAAATCAAAAGTTTTCACTACAAAATTACTTATTTAAAATGCGATTTCGACAAGTGTATAAAAAAAGACGGCAATTGCCGTCTTTTTTTATATTTTAATAAGTATTTTTTGGAGGTAAGAAACCAGCATGCTTAAATTAATACTCCCAAAGGTCTTGTTCAAAATTCAAAAGTTCAGTTTCCAGTCTTTTTTGTTCTTTTCTTATTTTATTAGGATCTACCATGTATTGCAACAACATTCTATTGTTAAGATTGCTATCCCCTAAAAGATAATCGGAATAAAATTTTTGTGCGAAAAATTCATCAAATGTCAATCGTTGCGTATTATTTCCATTCGGTATAACATATTGTCTGGCCAGATAAGGACGTAATTCATCAAAATGAAACCAACACAATACAGAACTTTGAAAATAACTCCATTTATCAATAGAATTATCCAGTGTTACATTTTGTTCAGTCAAGGCATACAGAGGTGCAATAGCCATAATTTTTGTATAAAGGCGGGATGTATGTTTATCGAAAAATACAATTTCCTGAATCAAAAATTTCAATTGATTTTTAACATAATCCTTATATGCATAAGTTGAAAGTGTTGGTTGTTGAGTAATTGAATCACCAATAATTAAAGGAGTTTTTCTGATGGTATTATTGACAGTATCTTTATCACAAATTTGGAAAAAATACTTTAGACTGTCCTTAGACAACAATTTATTAAATGAAGGTTGAATATCTCGCTCAATTTTATCATATGCTTTCAGTGAATCTTTAATTGCAGCATCCATAATAAGCCTGAATAAACTTTTATATTCCTGGTTTGGAATTACAGGAAAATAAAGCTGATAATTTTGCTTATCACGCATATCGATTATTCTGTAAACTATCCGCGACCAAACAACATCATCCCATCTGTGATTCATAATTGCAATAGTATCCGCCATTGAATTCATCGATGTCGTTTGTAAGGCAACAGTACCATTCTTTTCGAAAAATGGCAACTGAGTCTCCTGTGCTCCGACATAGTTTGAAAAGAATGAAATGGTAATAACAACTGAGATTATCCAATATTTATTCATATTATCATTTATTTATATGTTCTGTTTCTTTTAAACTTAAAGTTGTATGGCAATTGAGCCTAAATCGCGCTGTAATAAATCCGGACCTTCCGCTTTTATATTATTAATCATTAAGATATCTCCTTTGATTAACTTTTCAAGGAAGTTCTGATTTAAACGTTGACCTCCTACCTGAAGAGGAGATATACCTTTTGCTAACATCGTAAAGGAAGTAATTCTGAATTTCGCCTTTATCAATTCATCTTTTCCATAACTGGCTATTAACGCAGAAGTTCTTAATACACTTGGTGACATAAACCCTCCTCTGATTGGTTTTGATCCTGCATCAGAAGGCTGAATAAAAGCTTTTGGATCAGGAAGATATTTCACGCGATAAGCTCCTCCGCCCATTTTTTTATCTTTACCCTGCACTTTCGCCCAAACTTCGATAGTAATTTCTTCATCACGAGTAGGTTGAATTAAATATCTTCCACCTTCTTTTCGGGCAGTACCTCCAATAACTCGTACTGAAACGCTTTCGGTTGCAACACCTGGAACGGAAACACTGAATTTATTATCTATTCCCCGATACACTACATTCAAATCTTCATTTGATAAAGTGGCGGATGGTTCTCCAACAATGTAACTGCTTTTAAAGGGACGATCAACAATATTGCCATCTGGTCCTTTTAACCTGATCTGGCCGGTATAAGATATGATTCCCAACTTATTAGTCATTACTTCATATAAACCTTTCACACCTAATTTTTGACCATTTACATAAAAATCCGGTTTTTGAGTTGTATCCATAGCCGACAATACAATTTGGGCACTATACTTCTCTCCACGAAGTACATAGGGTGTATTTGGAACTACTAAGGCGGTAATTTTATTTACCCTGATATCCATCACATCAGTCTGACTTTTTAAATACTGAATAATCTCGGCTTCTGATGATCGAACATCACTTTGATATTTAGTAAGAATGGTAACGACAGCTGATAGGGGCATTCCTTCAAATAATGCTTCTTCCCATTTTTTCCCATCCTTTGTTTTGGCTGTTGAAAATATCGATGCATACATTTTTTGTTTTGATGGATTATTAGCTGATAAGCCAATCAAAAGTTCTCTATATTTATCGATTTCCCTTTTTAATTTATTACCATGTTCGCTTTCCCTTCCATATTGAGCAGCTTTGTCAAGGTTATCCTTTGCATTAATCTGCTTTACATATGCGCTATCATTAGCTTCTTTACTATCAGCGAGTCGAACAATTTGTACTTTAAAATTCTCAATATATTTATAAATATCATCAGAATTTTTTTTTACTGTATTTGCTCGAACTAACCAATCTTTTACTTTTGCCGGATTTTTATCAAATAAGTTTTGAAAGTCAGCATATAATGATTTATTTCGTAATTCGGCCGATTCAATGGTTTTATGTAAACTATTATCCACCATGGTAAACCCATTCAGAATTTCACTCGATACATTTAAAGCTAACATTGCTGTTAACACTAAATACATCATACCTATCATTCTTTGTCTGGGCGTTTCGGTACAATTTTTAGCTCCACTCATTGGAATTTTTCTTTAATTTAAATACAACGTAAAATTCCCTTATGATTAACCTAAAGCATTTAGCATATTTCCATACACCTGATTTAAATCAGCAATTTGTTTTGCCAGTTTTGTAGTTCCGGTTTTATAATTTTCGGTTTCTACAGCAGCAATTGAAGTAGCCGATTTCATTTTTTGAACGTCACCTACAATAATATTTAGATCTTCATTAACCGTTCTTAATCTATCAGTCTGCTGAGTTAGACCTTCCGATTGAGCTTGAATATTCTTCAATTGAATTTCATAAATTGAATTTATAGAAGCCAGGTTTTTATTTATATTCTCAACTTTACCGGCATAAAGTTTGGTGTTTTTTTCAACAATTTCCATACCGTCTGAAATACCCTGATAAGAATTTGCTAATAGACCAGTTGCAGCATTTAATGTCTCCTGATTTTTAACAAACTTTCCAGTAGCCATTGAGGCTCCCTCCAAATTGTTTACAAATTGCTCGGTAGCACCAAAAACTGTTGACAGGCTATTAAATTGCTGAGCTGTATTTGTAAGATTTTTAATACCTTCTGTTAACTTTTTTACATCTTCATCATTAATAGTTTCAGAATAATTTAGACCAACGGATCGGGAAGGGGAAGCATTTCCGGTATTTTGAATTTGAGTTGAGTTTTGATTATTGGTGATTGTATTTGAATTACCTTCAAAATCATACACTTTTTCCCATTCATATTCTTTATGGGGTTGATCAAAGATTCCTAATGCAAATAAAAAGGCTTCAACTGACATACCAATCCCCAACATAGTACCTGCACCTGGTAGATGTAATATCTTGAACATAGCACCAATAATAACTACTGAAGCACCTAAGCTATAAGCAGCAGCTAATTTTTGTTTCACATCAGGTGAATTCCACCAAATATCAAATTTAGATTTATTCTCTGGCATTTTTATATATTTTAAAGTTTGGGGAACTAATCATTATTCCCCATTATAAGATCTTACACATCGAAAACCTATGTATGGACGACTTTCATTTTGATATTCATATGTTTTCGCACCACACTGTAAATAATATGCAATATCTTTCCATGATCCTCCCTTGATTACTTTACGCTTCAAAACATCCGGATCATCATTTTTTGCATTATACTGGAAACTAGGATTCATATCCGAAACTAATAAACTGCTTGAAACATCATAAGCAGAAGAAGTCCATTCAGCTACGTTACCTGCCATATCAAACAATCCAAAATCGTTAGGAGGGTAAGACGCAACTTTCATTGTAGTAGCACCCATGTCATCAGTATAACTACCACGCATGGGCTTAAAGTTTGCCATATAGCAACCTGTTTTGTCTCTTACATAATTTCCACCCCAAGGATATAATGCCATTTTTCGGCCACCACGTGCTGCATATTCCCATTCGGCTTCAGTTGGTAATCGATAATCCTGACCACCTATGGTATTTGCACTATTAAACAATTGAGTTCTCCATTGACAAAATGCCTGGGCCTGTTCCCAGGTAACTCCTACTACTGGATAATTTGAGAATCCTGGATGCGAAAAATACATTCGCATTTTTGGATCATTATACGAAAATTGAAAATCACGTAACCACATAATTGTATCAGGATAAACGTTAACAATTCGTGTTGAAATCAAATCTTTTCGGGTAGTAATCTTTCTTTCGATAGTTTTATTTATAATTACACCATTTTCAACATATGATGTGTCAACTCGGGCTTTTGCACCTTTTGGATATGCACCTGTATTTACATTATATTTGTTCTTAGGTAAAGCTGCTTGATCATAATTAACCCATTCAAATTTATATTGTAGCTTACTTGGATCAATCTGCTTTTTAGATCCTAAGGAATTATTATCTTTGTAATACATAGATTCAAGGATTGTTCGAATTTCTTCATCTTTTGTATTCCAAGGGATTTTAACTTTCCAATTTAGTCGTGCGGTTTCAGGACTGGCATCATCAGTTTGATTTTTAAATTTCATTCTGAATTCATCTTTTCCAGCTACCACAAGTTCACGCAATGTAATGGAATCGCGTACCCAAAATACAAATTGCTTGTATTTGTCGTTTGTGATTTCAGTTTCATCCATCCAGAATGCATCTACAGAAACATTTATTGATTTATCGTTTATAGCTCCGATAGCTGACTGATCATTTGCACCCATCATAAAAGATCCTCTTTTGATAAAGACCATACCATATGGTTGTGGCTCAAAAAATTTTCCTTTGGTTCCAAGACCCGTTAATTCTCCAGCAGGTTTGTTGCATGCAACAAGCAGGATTGTCAGTACAATAATTATCAGATTTTTTTTCATTCTTGTGCCATTTATTTGTTGAAATAAAAACTGTATTCCTTTTTTAATTGTTTATAATAATAATAATAAATTCACTATAAAATTCTAATACTCTTATACTTGCTATTTCTTTTACCAAATATATACTCAAAACTATACATCACCAGGATTTCATGTGAGCCAGAACTTACAGAAATAATTTGTGAAGTAGGAAGATCATATGAATATCCAATAGATAAACCACCTGAAATATTTATACCTGCTAAAACTACTAATGCATCTTCTACCCTATAAGTAATTCCACCCCAATATTTAGTATCATATTCTAATCGGGAAGAAATATCCAATTGCCAGGAGTTGTAATCAGTCTTAAACAGAGTACTGGGTTTTAAAATGTATTTTGGATTTGCCAAAATTAAATTATAACCACCTGTTATAAAAAGAGATCCACTTTGTTTGAATTCTGATTTATCACCCCATTTTACTGTAGGATTATTAAGGTGCAAATACGATAAACCAGCATAATAGATTGGAGTAGAATAAAATAGACCAACATTCATATCAAAACTCATACCAACAACACTGCTTTTTGGAATTTCCGGGTCTGCTGATATTTGATGATAAGTATCCCAACTAGGTAAAGAATGTTTAGGATCCTGGATACTATCCCCATTATTAAATCCTAAACTCACAAATCCAATGTCTGTCCCAAGACTTAAAACACCAGCCCCAAGCTTTTTTTTGTATGCATATTGTAAATGAGCTGATTGATTAATGAATTGTCCTACTTTATCATTCAAAAATTTAAAACCCACACCATTAAAATTGTTTCCAATTTTAAAAGGTGAATTTAAACTAAAAACTGTCGTTTGACCTGCATTAGGAATCCCCAGCCATTGAATACGATGCTGTCCTGTTATCTGAATCATATTTCCTTCACCAACCGCTGCCGGATTAAAAGATGAGATATGAAACATATACTGACTCAATTGTGCATCAAATTGTGAAAAAACAGAACCTACACTAATAAGTAATAACAAAAAACTTAATACTACTTTTTTCATAGGAATTTCTGATAATTTATCTCTCACAATCAATGCTAATATTATAATTTGACGATTGTGTCTTTATCAAACTCCAAAACTATCAAAAAATTGTTTTGTTTAACACTTTTGTTTCAATTAAACTATAATTAACCTAATAATACACAGTCTCCGTCAAAAGAAGCAATTTGTAAATTTGTGTCAGTATTCTTCTTCATTAAAAAAGAAGTCTTCTTTGCTTGGGTAATCAGGCCAAATGTCTTCAATACATTCGTAAATTTCACCTTCATCCTCAATTTCTTGTAAATTTTCAATAACTTCAAGTGGCGATCCGGATCGCATAGCATAATCTATCAATTCATCTTTTGTGGCGGGCCATGGCGCGTCCTCAATTTTTGAAGCTAATTCTAATGTCCAATACATAATCAGCTCGTTTTTTATTAAAGTAAATAAGTTAAGTAATTTTTATTTCTAATTTTGTGCAAAAATAGGGATTTTTTTTATTAATCGAGCGTTTTCCAATAAATTTCTTCACCTTCTTTTTCAAGAGTGAAGTACCTTGATAACGCAAAGAAATAGTCAGAAAGCCTATTGAAATATACAAGTATTTGATTGTCAATAATATGTATTGAATTAACATCTAAAAGTCTTCGTTCTGCTCTTCGTGTAACTGTTCTACAAATATGACACAAAGCACCCGATTGTGAACCTCCTGGTAATATAAATGAATTTAGTTTGGGCAATTTTGCATCAATTCTATCAATTTCTTTTTCAATTTGTTCAATACAGTCACTTTTTAAGATCGATGCATGCTGTAGAGAAACTTTTGTTGTATCTGTTGCCAGATAAGAACCAACTGAAAATAAATTATTTTGTATCGAACGTAAAAAAAGAATGTCTACTTCCTGAATGTTATAAGTTGTTAGTAATCCAATAAATGAATTTAATTCATCAACAGTTCCATATGCTTCAATTCTAATGTCATTTTTAGGCACTCTGGTACCTCCAATAAGTCCCGTTTGACCTTCATCCCCTGTTTTAGTGTATAGCTTCATTTTGAAAATATATTAAACATATTTTATGAAAGATTGTCGTTTATCACTTTACTTTAATAACGCATTTTATAGTGCTTTCTGTTTAAATCAGAATTAAAAAAAACAATTCCTACTTGAAATAAATCGATTGAAGTTGTAACCTTGTTATGGTTTTTTATTTCTTTCCAGGCTTTTTCCATATCTTTTGACCAATGTATATCATCAATCACAATACATGAATCAGGATGTATTTTTTTTAATATCTGTTCAAAATAACTCAGAGTTGCCACTGAGGTATGATTCGCATCAATGAAAATCAAATCTAACTGATCGAATTCATTCAAGACTTTTGTAAGTGTTTGGTTAATGTCACCAACCACAATTTTTATATTTTTAATATTTAAAAGTTTGAAATTTTCAATGGCTATATTTGCAATTTGTTGAGAACCTTCCAGGCTTACAATTTTGCTTGTTGACAAAGAAGAAGCCAAATAAGATGTGGTTAATCCAAATGAAGTTCCAAGTTCCAGAATATTACTTGCTTTACAAAAATCAGAAACTCTGTAAAGAAATTGTCCATATTTTGCAGATTTAAGTGATTTTGATGCTATTTCATTAATTGACTTACTTCTGTTTTTTCCAGTTCCAAAATCAACAAAGTTTATTACTTTCTTATCTTTTATTAAAGTGGAACGAATTTTTTCTATCGACGAAAATATATAATATGAGCTTTTATCATAAATTACAAATTTTGTAAAATGAAAAATAAAAGGAGAATGGACTCCAAAGCCATAGGAGTTTTTAGCCGTCAAAAAATGGAATATAAACTTAAAAACTATTCTAATTCGATTCATAAATTTGGAAAAATAAAAAAACTATCTAATACTCATTAATATACATTTTTAAAAATGTATTAAATATATTAACAAATAAAAATAGATACTTAAAAATAAATAGAATTTCAAATTAATTAGTTGAACTAATTGATTTTTTGGAGTAAAAATAATTATCAATCAAGAATTAAAAAGTTAAATTATCTGCTTTTTATAATGAATCCAAAATAGACATTCTTTTGTTTAAAATTAATTATTAAAAGGTGTCATTTTTAAATGCCCATTTATAATCCTTACTTTTCAAAAAAACAGAAATGATTTGCTTATTAAATAAGCATTATACTATAGTTTTCATAATTAAAATAGAAAAGTATTATGTCGACTTATGAAAGCACAAATATATATACTTTTTTTAATATTTTACTCAAAAATAAGGGGAATTAGTTTCAAAAACCAATAATCACAATTCCACATTAACATAAAAAAGAAAATATCACAAATAAAAGGAGTTAAACATCCTACATTTGTGATAATTAAATATATTTAATTATCTTTTTTTCAATATTAAACAGTTAATTAATATTGAAAAAAAGGAGAATAATTATTTATAGCATTCGGAAATAAATAAATATAACTTGCGATTAAAATTATAATGTGAAGTGTGTGGTCAATGCCAATTGTTGATATGTATTTTGATTCATCAATATCTATATATTTTAATTTATACCTGCCTGTAAAATAATCAATTATAAAATGTAAGCTTCCATTTAAAAAACTAAATAAAAGTCCTTGTAAAATTGTTAGCCCCAAAATTAGTGGACTTAAAATTATAAACATGCCCGTATAAATACCTACATGTTCAAATAAACAAGGCCATTTCAAAGCTTTAAGTTTACTTAATTTGCTGCCTTGAAGAAAAAAATCTCCAACAGCGTGCATTAATATAAGGATAATGACTCTGCTCATAATTAATAAAATTAGTGTTTGGCAAAAGTATAAAAAAAACAATAGATTTAATTTTAAATCATAAAAAAAAACAGGAAAAATATAAATCATCGACCTATTGGATACTTAGGCTAATTATACTTTTTTTTTCGTAGACTTTGTATTGTTTCGTGACAGTTTCTAATGAAGTTATATGACTAAATAAAACAGATTAAATTCAGTATAGGCGCATTCTTATTCTACTACCCGATTTATTTGATTCTCCTTTGCAATTGTTGTTCCGTTTAAGACTTACTAACTTTAGGAATGGCTTATGACAATCATTGATTTATTCATGTGCCATTTGGTTGAGCTAATTTGATTTCAAGTTAGATATTCCTAATGCAAATTGCATTCGACCCATCTTCTTCAAATTAGATCTCAATTTTCAACCCATTTCTATTAACTAATAGTCCAAAACTGAAATTAATTTGTTAAAGTTGACATCTTATAATAACTGGCAAATTATCGTTAATGAATTTATCAATTTGACTCATTTCAAAATTACTGGATAAAGTGTTTATTTTTTTGTCCTACGTTTTTTAAAACAAGGAAATACTGTAAATTGGTTAAGTATCCAATCTATAGTTCGCTCACCATCCTTTATTCGAATTTAAAATAGATTCTAGTTGAGTATGATACATTTATAATAATTTAATTTAATTTATATTCCATTTCGCACAGAGAATTTTTAATTTAACATTATTTTATATCAGTTTATGTGTGAAAAAAATTAAACCTCTATGGAAATAAAACAATACCCAACATATCTGAATATAAAAATCAATCCTTCCATTAATCATGGAAGGATTGAAAAAGATTTTATTTCAACAACACTTTTTGAGTGTACACCTCATTGTCGGTTAAGATTTTTACAAAATAATATTCATTCGGATAATTATTCATTTCGAATTTTTTTAACCCGATCACATTGTTTTCAAGCATAATTATTGAACCCAATGTGTTATAAATAGTTATCTGTTTTGCCATTTGGGTACAGGTTACCAGAATGTTTTTATCTTTCGAATAAATAGAAACTCCGTTAGAAGTTAATGTTTGATTTAAAGTGTTGATTGAGGCTTTACTGAAACAGTTGGTTGAATTACTCATAAGGACTGTATTCATACCACTTATATATTCGGCAACTTTTGTTGGATATGGTGAAGTTGTAAAACAAAAAGTTAAATTAGAATGAGACATTTCCTTAAAAGGCACGGTGTTAGTCAAACTCACACGGCATAATCTTGTACCGGGTGCGGTTGTGCTTATAATGGACCCTTTTCCTTTTCCTGGTGCACCTCTTGGTGCTATTTTCAAGATATTATTATCTTGATTAAAAGTTATATTTGTTGGATTTTGCGCCGCATTTGTCAATTCGGAAGTTCCCGGGAGAATTGCTGCGGTTATAGTTCCTCCATTATAAATTTCCGGATTGACAATAATTCCACACTGTATTGCAGCTAATTCAAAGGATTGGTCAGGGTTATTAGCGAGGATGTACAAATCGAATTCCAAAACTCGATCTGAAACCTGAAGATCATTTGCTATTGTATATTGATAATCACTGACACTACTGGGAGGTAAAGGTGCAAATCTTCTTTTGACAGCATTTGCCTGAGAAACAAGCATTACCATTATTAGCAATGCAATTGCTCTGAATAATTGTCGATTTACATTTTTCATTTTATTTATTGTTTTTATTTGATTAACTTGATTTATACTCTAATCTTGTTGAAGATATTATGACTTCCTATCCTAATCGTTTAATATACTATTTTATTCATACATTTTATTTTTCCATCCCTCCCCTTGAAAAGGAAGGGATGAAAAAAATATCTTATCTGATTAGAATTTTCTGTGTGTAAACTTTTCTGTCTGTTATTATTTTCACAAAATAATATGCATTAATACTTGTATTCATATAGAATCTTTTCAATCCGGTCACATTATTTTCTATTTTGACCAATGACCCAAGTGTATTATAAATACAGATTTGTTTTGCATTTTCAGAACAGTTTACAAAAATGTCCTTATCTTCAGAATAAATAAGAATCTTCGCATCTCCCACTTCCCCAATTCCGGTTATTAAAATACTCATAGTAATAAAGTTGGACTGAGCAGGACTTCCTGAAGCACAAGGGGCATTTGAGGTCATCATTGTATATATAACATCACCATTTGCAGGAGCATAAGTATAAATCGGGGTTGCGGAAACAGCAACAGAATTTACATACCACTGGTAGGTTGGGTTTGTTCCACCGCCGACCGATGTTGGGGTAAATGTAACAGAAGTTCCTCCAAATACAGAATTGCTACTAGCGGAAATCGTTACACTGGCAGGAACTATCGCATTCACAACCATGGTGGTAGTGGCTGAAGTAGCAGGGCTACCTGAAGCACAAGGTGAATTGGATGTCATCACCACATACACGGCATCTCCGTTAATTGGAGTGTAAGTATAGGTTGATGTTGTACCAACAGCAAGGGTATTCTTAAACCACTGGTAAGTCGGGGTGGTTCCCCCGCCAACCGGAGTTGCAGTAAAAGTAACGGAGGTTCCGGCACACACATTGTTGGCACTCGGGGCAATCGTTACACTGGCAGGAACTATCGCATTCACAACCATGGTGGTCGTGGCTGAAGTAGCAGGGCTGCCTGAAGCACAAGGTGCATTGGAAGTCATCACCACATACACGGCATCTCCGTTAATTGGAGTGTAAGTATAGGTTGATGTTGTACCAACAGCAAGGGTATTCTTAAACCACTGGTAAGTCGGGGTGGTTCCCCCGCCAACCGGAGTTGCAG
>Ga0209430_1000079_pt1 | contig 147017 bp, 140 predicted proteins | sample BarGraIncub1133A_FD_184504 | JGI IMG/M metagenome (GOLD analysis project Ga0209430, IMG submission 184504) | Arctic peat soil microbial communities from Barrow, Alaska - Barrow Graham LP Incubations 11-33A (SPAdes) (version 2) | ecosystem: Environmental > Terrestrial > Soil > Wetlands > Peat...
TTTGCAGTGGATAATTTGTACAACGAGGAAAGAGTAAGAGATTATTACACAGACGAAGAAAAATTATTACAAGCATATAAAGATACTGGATTCTTTAATCCTACTATCAAGAAGATTAACAGGTTTTATTTTCAGGAGGCTAAATTTTCAATTCGGGGTTTACCTTCAAACAAGGCTAAAGTAAAACATATTATCTCCTTACTTGGAAAGATGAAGGAGCGTGAAGAAATATATGGATTCAGAAAATGGGCTGTTTCGGAATTTGAAGAAGCGGATATAGTTCTCGATGCATATTTAAAATATGGATTGGATTTCTTTGAATCATACAAGTACAATTTTAATAAAATAAAGACAGAATTTGCAATCCGAAAAAGCGAAGAAATGCGGTGGGAAATTCATGTCATACAAGAAGTACATAATTCTTTTAAGCTTGGGGTAAAAGATGATAAGAATGTTTTTAAAAATCGAGTCCAAGAAATTTATAATACTTTTGGAATAGTTCAAAAAGTAAAACAAACGACAATTGAGGACTATTTTGTAGTGGAAAAACATAATGGAGAAATTCCAGCCAAATATACTCTTGTAAAATGTAAATGGTAATTTTTAATAATCATTAGATATTTTTAAATTCCAGAAAATTTAAAATATTATCTTTAAAGTAACCTTTTTATTTAGAAAAAACATATCTTTGAAACATGAATTAGCACAGCGGTGTAAATTCATAACTTACTAAATTACAGAAGCGTTTTAAAATATTATCCTGTTCTGAAAATCTGGACATTTTTTGCACCAAGGATGATAGCAACAAACACTCCACGACTTTATATACAATTATATAAGGGGCGTGGGGCTGTTGCTTATCATTTGGTGCAGGGTTCGTCCAGAGCCTCAGAACAGTGCTAAGTTTAACAGTCCCCACGCCTTCTTGTTTTATATAAACTGAACTTGGGGGTCGGGGAAGGTTAAAATAACAACCATGAAAAATTTAGCATTATTGCCAATTTTAGTCGTTTTTATGGCTTTCAGTAGCTGTAGTAAAGATGATACTTCCAGTACAACTTCTGAGACTGGAAAGTTTTACACCGTTTCATTGGGATTTTCAGGTGAGATTACCAACATTTCGGAATCTGATTTGCAACCCAAAGCCAAGGTTGCTACACTTAAATCAGCAAACACAGTGTCAAACAATTTCTATGGAATACAGATTTATTCAACTCCTGTTTCAGGTGATAAGCCTGCTATCCCCTATGCTTGCGGTGTTTTTGATGATCTTAGCAAAATGAACGTTAAATTGATGGAAGGATATAAATATAATTTCGTTTGTAAATTGGTGCAACTCCCTGATGAAAGACTTATCATTCTTAACGATGCTAGTTTTTCTAACAACTACCCATTTCTTATAGATGGATTTTTTTCAACAGTTGAAAGGTCTGTGTTTTACTATTCTCCTTTGGTAAGCATTTCGACAATACTTAGGGGCAAGGCTGATTTGCTAGATTCGACTGGTAACAATTATTTTAGTAGACCTAACATTAACACTTATATTGGATATTTAAATAACTATATTCCAGAAAACAATGACACTGCTACAATAAATTTGATAAGAAATGTTTTTGGAATTAAAATAACTGCTAAAGGATTAACCAATGGTACATTAAGCATTCAGTTGGAAGGTGCACCTCTTATGACAATTAAATCACCAAATACGGAAGTCCAGGACATAATTACTTTTGATTTTGAAAATTGCTCTATCATTGATCTTGGTGGTGATTACTATGAAGATATACCAGTCATAATAAATTGGAAAAAAGCAGATGAAGTAACAGTGCCTATTACCTCACAAACAATAAGGTTTCATCGTAATAAATTGACAACCATTGTCGTTGATGTTAAAGATAGCTTGCTGAATAATAGCTTAGGAATAGTTGTTGATTCAGATGAAATAACAATAGGTGATACCATAGTTGTTAATGGTTCGTCTGGCTCTGATACAAACGTAAATCCAACCTCAAATTAATGTGTTGGATACTCTTTCTTCTATAGGTGTAATTTGTAAAGGGACAGAAAGCAGGCTACCTCAGGTAAACAAACTAAAAAGGTGATTAAAAATAAAATGGTTTTTGTGTTGCAAACTTTCAGGTTATTATAAATAAATCCACGTCTGGAAAATTTGAAAAATTTAGAAGTTGCAAAGTCGGTCATTCATAAATATAATAAGAGCATCTAAAAAAATTCAATAAATGGATTGGTGATACTGATTGACTGATTGGTGGATTTTATTAGGTTTGGCTTATAAGTGATTGAAATTGGAATGATAAGCTAGTTACTGTAATAAGTGGCTAGCTTTTTGTTTTTTAATGAAATCCTTAAGTTCTTTTCTGGAAATGAAATAAAATGTGGCAATCATTGGGTTGAATAAAGCAAATAGAGTGTCAAAAAAAAATACTAGATATTTACAAGATGGCACAAAATAAAAAAGAAAAGGATATACATACAAAGACGCAGCGTGTTAATGCACGAATATATATACAAGGGAGTGAATGTTTTTTATATGTTAATATGTATGTATGTAGTATGTTTTCATAAGCTTATAAGTAATCTAAAGCACATACGAAACAATGTATCTACAGAGGAATGTAAGATATTTCATGCAAGATGAATACACCTAATTTCATTTATAAATATTTTTTTTACAATTATTTTGCAATATCAAATATTTATTTTATATTTGCGAATAATAAATACTATAAAATATATGAAACTTACATTCTACAAGGCGACTAATGTAGTCAGCAAGGCAAAAGCCACAATTCACAAAACAGGGAAACTTGGATTTTCGAGCGAGGCGATTGGATATCTTGGAATAAAAGAAGGCATGTACATAAGCTTTGCCAAGGACGAAGAAGAAAAAGAATCCGACATTAACATTTACGCTATGCTTAGCGAAAGTAAAAACGAGGATGGGTTTAAAATATGCAAGGCTGGAACTTATTACTATGTAAACACAAAGGGGCTGTTTGATAGCCTTAACGTAGAATACACTAAGGCTAAAATAATATATGATTTTATTAAAATCGAATACGAGGATATGCAAATTCTAAAAATGATCCGAAGAGAAATAAGCAAAAAAGGAAAAGGAGGCGAGGATAAATAAATAAATAAAAACCGACAAATGTTAGTACCATTTATCGGTTCTTGAGGATAAAAAATGCTTTGCAGGGCACGCAGATATGGGCTTATCACCCAAAATCACTTATCCTTTTGTTATACAAAGATATGATTATAGTTTGCAAAAACAAATATCGTATTCAAGTTTTATGGGTAAAATACTTGGTTTTTCTGTCAGCCAAAAATGATAGTTCAAAATTTAAAATTACACCAAGATGAGCCAAAAATTTAGAAAGCGAATCAGGAAAATTGACAAGCATTTACAGTTTTATTTATCAGAAAACGATAATTATTATATTGGTCTTCTTTTTGAGGACTACTTAAAGTCACCAAATTTAGACAAATACGGTCTCCCAAAAGATTTTTTTGAGGATTTTAATCAAATTCCAAATCCTATTGGTTCTTCGACAAGAGCCAATAAAAATGGATTCTATGTGCGTAAACAACCTGAAGAAAAGGAAACAATTACAAGGCAAATTGAATATTTCAGGAAGAGAGATGGGGCGCATATAAAATATAAGAGAGAATATTATGTCTATAAAAAAATCATCCTACATCAGTTTAAAATTCAGCTTATGTTTGTTGTTAACGAACATGGACAGCAAATAGTAATAGGTGAAAAATTAAACTATTCATCCGTTGATTTTCTAAAGGGTACTCATGTTGCCAACATCTTTTGTGAAATATTCAATGATTTTGAGATTTTTGATGAAAATTTGAATCCTGCGATTCATTTCAACACTAAATTTGATGAGATTATTTTACCCTCAGGTAAACTAGGTGAATTAAATAACTTTGAAGATCTTGTGCAAATTGGTAAAAGATTTTCCAATAACGAAGAGCATAATGCCGCTTATCAAAAGAGACTACAGATCCTTAAGGAATTTAACCCAGATATTCGAGGTAAAGGTTCAAATGGATTCTTTGGCTACATAGTTTTTGGATTTAAAGACCTTAATATTATAATTCTTGAAACAATGTATGCGGGTAATGCCACATATATTTTTACTGTAGAAGATTTCGAACAAAAGGTAATTAAAGATAAACAAACAGTACTAAATGAAAAATTGCATTTGGCACGGTTTTTCCATCATGATAATTGGGAAATCAATTTACGACGATTTATGCAGAAGGTTAAAGATAAGAAATCAATATAAATTACTTTTTTTAATCATTCTTACCTCCATTCATCATTTATGGAAAATATGACAAAGCGACAATCTAGTCGCTTTGTTTTTTTAATTGAGGGCGAATAGATAATTGGTTTGATGCAGACAGCGCGGAGAATTATTCCCCTTTTTTTTGCTCAGATTTACAAATCAAACCATAATATCAGCATCTTAGATTTTGCTATTTTTCAATATGACATTATAATATACATATTGAATATAAAAGTCCACTCCAAAAAGTCTTTTTTGCCAATTTTTAGAAATTACCATTGCTGATAGTCTGCGCATTACGAATATGAAAAGCCCGAAAAAGGACTTTTCTGAGTGGCTCATATAAATTTTGTCTAAATTTCAGTGTTTTTTAATTGAATAATTAATATAAAGTGTAATTTAGTGAGCTTTAATAAATATTAGCATTTAGTGCATATGTATAATTGAGCAAGAAAGTGATATAAATGCGAAGTGACATTAAAGAAATCCTATAAATAAGAAAATTGTATATTTCAAAGCATATGGAAATTGAGTTGATTTTAAAAAAAGAAGTTTCATATATACCTTCCTTTAGTGGAGAACCTAAGAATTATTTACTCAAAGATGCTATTGAAGAAATCAGAAGTGATAAAAATAAAAACAGAATCACATTATTGCGTAGCTACTACAATACAGACAAAATTAAATATGACATTGAAAAATCAAAACTACCAAGTGTTACATTTTGTGCCACTTTCAAAAACAAAAGAAACAAAGAAAATATCGAGAATTATAATCAACTTATGATCCTTGATATTGACAAGCTATCTGATGAGAAATATGTGACAACGAAAAGTAATTTATTTTTTGATCCATACGTCTTTTGTTTTTGGGAGTCTCCATCTCAAAAGGGAATTAAAGGTCTTGTCGCATTAGATTATAAATTTGAAATAAAAACATTTGGAATCGATAAGAGTCATAAAAATGCCTTTGCTCAATTAAAAAAGTACTTTTATAATAAATATGAAATTATACTTGACGCAAGTGGTAGCGATTTTACAAGATTATGTTTCACCTCTTGGGATCAAAACCTTGTCTTAAAGCAAGAACTAGTTGAATTCCCTATCGAATTTGACGATAATAATAAAAAATCAACCAAAACTAGAGAAATTTACAAAGCACCTACTATTAATCAAAAAGACAATCTTTATAATCCTTTAGGTAAAAACAACTACACTAATAAACAAATAGTCAAAAGGATCATTAGTTACCTTAAGAAAAATCATCTTTCAATAACAGAAGATTATGATAATTGGTTTAGAGTCGGGATGGCTTTATCAAATTCTTTTACCTACGATTTAGGAGAGAAATATTTTTTAGAATTGTCAGAACTTGATTCTGAAAAATTTAAAAAAGATGATTGTTTGAGGATGATTTCAAATTGTTATCATTATACCACAGGTAGAATTACATTTAGTACAATTGAATACTTAGCAAAAGAGAAAGATTTTATTAATCGAAATAAAGATACGGGAAGTACCTAAACGGCAGTAATTTATTACGGGTCGTTTTCTTATCGGTAAGACGTTGAAAAACCTGCCGAGACACAATTTGACTTTTGTCACTATCTATGGAATTCCATGTCAGGTACTTCCTGTATTTTTTTTATGATGAAATTAGAAGACTGCTTTTCTGATCAAAATATTTTGAATTACTTGTGTAAAGCTCGTGCTAATTACGCAAGAAGGAGAAGTAAAATTCAACTAGTAAATATTCTTACATTAAAACCTGAAAACAAAATTGGACACACAAAAGATCTCTCCGATGATGAGAAGTTGATAAATAGCATAATGCCGCCAAGACGGAAATGGAAAAAGCTAAATAAGAATAACAGATATGTTGATAGTCAAAAAGTGAATAATATTAAGAGTGTTAATAAATCACTAAAAATAACTATTGATTATTACAAAAATAAATTTCCAAATGAGCCCTTTATTTTACGTTTAAATTCATTTATTAATGAAATAAAAGACTGTATTAACAGTGATGATTATGAAATAGATAAGCCGCAAATAATTCCAATTAAAAGCATAGAAAAGGATAAAACAGTTAAATGGAGGCCGATTTCACAGTTTACGCTTAGAGATAAAATCGTTATTGGACTTGTTTCTAGATATTTATCAACGCTTTTTGATGATTCATTCTTAGATTGCTCACTAGCCTTTAGGCAGACTAAGAACAATAATATACATGGTGAACTTCCACATCATGAGGCAATAAGAAAAATCCTCTTACACAAACAAAAAAATATTGAAAATGAATGGTGGGTGGCAGAATGTGATATTAAGAAATTCTACGATTCAGTAAACCATACTATTATTCGAAAAGAATTTAAAAAAGTTTTACGAACCTTACAAAAAATAAATAACATCACTGTAGATCAAAGAGCAATTAACCTTTTCTACAAATATTTAGACTGCTACAATTTTTATTCGGATGTTTATCTAAAGAATTTTGATTTAAGTTATAAATCAAAATTTAATATGGACGATAACTCAGAATTTAAGTGGATAATGAATGATCTATTAAGAGAAGGTGTTTATAAACGGATAAATAAAACTTCAAGAATAGGTGTTCCTCAAGGAGGTGCGCTTTCTGGTTTAATAGCAAATATTGTTTTAAATAATGCAGATAAAGCAGTAAAAAATTATCACGATGAAAAATTGGGTTATTATAGATATTGTGATGATATAATTATTTTTCACCCCCAAAAGGAAATTACTGATTTTGCAATAGAAGCCTATAAAAAAGCACTTACAAATTCACGATTGATCTATCATGATTTTAAATCACTAAACACTAATGAAAAGAAAACCTTTTGGGAGAATAAATCAAAATCGACTTACCTTTGGACAAGTAATCCGCAAGAGGGAATGGAATGGGTCGGTTTTTTAGGTTATGAAATTAGATATAATAATGAAACGCGCGTTAGAGAAAAATCAATTAATAAAGAAAAGGAAAAACAAGTTAAGGTCGTTCAGAGAATTTATAAAGCAATGTTAAATGGAAAGCGAAAAAGTAATGAGACAATAATTGAATCTGTATCACGACAACTAATCGGTATGGCTGTAGGAAGAGTTGAATATTATAACTACAAACAGTTACAACCTGACATGTGTTGGGCTAATGGTTTTAAAGAAATTAATGAAAATAAATATTCTAGAAATCAATTAAGAGAACTCGATAGGAATAGACAAAAACAGCTTTCATGGTTTAAAAAAAAGGTTACCAAAAATGGCAATGCACGCTTTTTCCAAAATCGACAATTTGTCCCTGAGCATGCTTTTACTCAAATAAAGGGTGTAACTAAAGAAATATCAGTTGCAATAAGGGAGCATTTAAAAGTTTTGGGAATAATTGATCAAAAATATTCTTTAATACCATCTGAATTAAATGAGAAATCACAACTTTTAGACGAACAATTCTCTATGTTCAATTTTAACATTATACTTGTACTTGAAAATATTACAAAAAGTAAAAATAGGCGATATGTTGATTATTATGGAAAACCATATAGCTATTATTATCAAGTTTTAAAAAAAAAAAATCTATAACAAAATTTTTTTATTTTTAAGAAACGCCCCCCCAGTCCCTTTTAAGCCCGTCCCCCCTTTTTATTAAGGAAAGTGTTTTGGTTTTTCGTGTTTTTTGTGGAGATTTCGCCAAATAAAATGACCTATTAAACTGATATTTAGATCAATAAATTTGGATGAATTGCGAAATTTTTGTAACTTTAAGGAACATTTTCAGAGGAGAATGAAATCAAATTTCAATTATTAATCTACCTCAGTTTACGTTTTGTGTCAACCAGAATGTAAACCATTTCAAACTTACCTTTGTAAGTTGCTATAAGTCAGTAGCTCAGCCCGGTTTAGAGTACCCGTCTGGGGGGCGGGTGGTCGCAAGTTCGAATCTTGTCACCCCGACACTTGACCCTTAAGCACTTATGAAGAAATTCGTAGGTGCTTTTTTTGTGCGGTTGAAACTTAGTTGAAACTTAGGGTCTGATTTATTATGAAATGGATTTAACTGACCGGTAAATAAATAAAGAAATTAGTATAAACCGTTTTTTATAGACGACCCCTAATAACAATCTTGATAAAATAACAAGGAAATAGTTCAGCCTATAAAGGGTATTTAAATACAATTAGAGTAAATGTCTTAAGAAAACTAATCGATTGAGGTGATTTGTCATAAGAAATAATAGATCTTCTCATATCACCTCTAAATACGGCATTAAAATGCCTGGATAGAGTCTGTGCTAAATGGTTGAAATTATCATTTCCGTTCTCATTATGATAATAGTTCAGATCAACTGCCTAACTAACGAAGGCTGCTAGACACACTATAGGTAACATTACCCATCTCAATGCTCTTACAGATTTTTTTCTTAAAATATTTTTTTCTGTTCAGCTTTGACTTTTCCACATCCTACTGTTCAACAAAAAAAAAGAGGAGCAATTTGCTCCTCTTTTTAATATGTATAATGATTTAAACAAATTCTTATTTTTTTTTATTATATGGACTTACCAATTCATCAAAAAGCAAATTGGCTGAATCCTCATCTATTCTATCAACACCTATTCGTGAAATATATGATGAGAAATGCACTATCATTTGTTGAGCATATGGGGTTGATAATTGCGCAATAGATACTAGGTACTCTTTTTCAGCTATTGGAATTGTTATTAAATTCTGGAAATCCACCAAAAAAGGATCTGCATCAATTATTTCACCAGGATTTATAAAAAAATATCTGCAGACTGACTTATTATGAATAAATGAATTAATCCATTTTTTTAAAGAATCCCATGGTTTTGTTTTCAGCTCCAAATGTTCATTTGCACCATCGACAATAGACTGAAATTCGGATGTATTTTTCAATGTCTCACCAGCATCAACAAGTCCTGCAATAGTAATAAAGCTAGCCTTATGATTATTTAAGTCACAGGGATTAGAAATTACAATACCTAGAATAGGATAGTCATTATTAACCCATGGAACATTATCAACAATTGTTCCCTGAGTTATATTTCTATCATTCGCCGTCAACATTTCCATTAATCAACAATTTCCATTACGTCACCAATACTCATATTTTTATAAGCCTGTTTATACCAGTCAGAATTAGAAATCTTTTTATATCGCTCTCTAAACTCAGGTTTTTTATTTATTATATCACCGGTAAGTTTAAGTTCCATAAATTGGTCATTATAACTAAATTTATCCACTTGAGTATAAACCATTGAATGATTATTTAATAAATTATAGTCTACATTGCCTGGTGATAAAAATGTAATTGCAGTTACAGCTAAACAAGCCGCTGTAAAAAAAATAACAGGTCTTTTATTCAACTCCTCTTTTTCCTTAATTGAAAATACAGAAGTACTTCTTTCTGAAAAACAATTTTCATTCATAGGTTATTTAAAACTATCGTAAGTTATGCCTTTAGTTACATCCTTAAAAAAATCACGAAGGGATTCATGTGATCTTAAAATCCATTTATCAAAAGATTTAGTAAAATTATCAACCCTAAAATTCTTTTGAATACCACTTTCAAAAATTATACCTTCTTTCGTTTCTACTTGACCTTTCTTTATTGAGAAATTTAGCAAACCAATATCGGTAACATAAGCTGACTCAATATTGAAAAGAATAGGTTTTTTATCTTTTGGAACTGCTGATCCAACCTCAATATTAAAGTTAAATTTTTTATTCAATTGCGCTAGATAATCAACATTTTCAAGTGGAAGTTTATAAAAATCCAAATATTTAAGTGATGTTGTTATAATCCTATCATTACTAAATCCGCTTTTAGAAAGAAATACTTTTAGCACTTTAAAAATAACCGCACTAAAGTCTTCCCAATTATAATCCGAGTTTATAGTATTAATTGATAAAACACCAGGTCCAAGCTGAAAAAGTGGATATTCTTTGCCATTTCCTGAAGTGAATCTGTGCGTAGGTTGATTAACAAAGATATTCATTGGTAGCTGAATATCAGGTCGAAGCTGCTTTATATTCGGAAAACATTCCTTCAATTCATTATATATTGAGCCAAGCATCATTTCGAAAAGACTTAGATCTTCAGAGGTATCTGATTTCCATCTTAACTCAAAAATGACCTCTAATAATGGGGCATTTTTTAATTCACTCATAATTGGATTATATTTTCAGTTCAAAGCTACGGATAATATTTACATTTTGTATAAAAGACTACTAGTAAAAATAGCAAATCAGTTATAAATTAAGACAATGTAACACCTAATAGAAAGAAAACAAATGTAAATGTCATATTGTTTATGATTTTACTTAGAACAATTGACTTTATATGAATATAGTCAGAAAGCATATCTTATAACTACTTAGCTAATGTGAATAAAAGTACTTGCATCCTTTATATACCTATTGGCTCTGGACCTGCAAACTTTTACCGGGCAAAAAGTTATGCTACATTAGCTAATAACTGATTCTTTATTTTGTACCTCATCTACATAACCATCAGATGACTAAACAAGTGCCTAAGAGTCCTTTTTTAATTCATGGAGACTGTTTCTGAAAAAGGCACCGTAATCAGTCTCATTTTACTTTTATAACCTGCATTGAAATGTATTGAAAGATTTTTTACAAGGGTGTTGAAATTATTAAATTGAGTTTCCCCCTCCCAATATTTATAATAATGGAGTTCAATTTCCTTGCAGTTTTTATGTTCGAATATTGTATTTAGTAAAAGCCTATCTGATAAACCTAGCGAGTGCCCAAGCAAATGGACCTTAAACTCTTGGTAGGTTGAAATTGTATTAATTAAATTTCTATAGTTTCGGTTTTCAAGATAAGCAAATGTTTTTATGTTAGTCAAATACTCATTTTCATCTCGGTTTTCAATACCCTTATAGGATTCATCCATTTCATCTCCATATCCAAAAACTAAATTATCATATTCACTTCTGATCTTACCATGGATGTTTATAATGGAATTTTCAGGTACGCAATCGTAGAGCTTCAGGGTATTTGTATAGTTGAAATTAAGATATAAAGCATTTTCATTTGGTGAGAGAATTTCCTTTGTAAAAATACTTTCAATCTGAGGTTTTCCCTTAGAGTAATCGATTTCTGGATATACACTAGTCTTTAAATACTCGTGCAGATGCTTCTTTATGCAGTCAAGCTGATCATTCAGTTGTTTAATTTTGTCATCATTATTTATATGGGTTGCCTTCATCAGGATAAAGTATTCCTTTTCTATGTCAGCCCATCCGTTTTTCCCAAGAATACAGTTCATTAAATCACTTATTACTGGATTTACCTTACCGATAGAATATAGATCTAATCTTTTTAAGAGGTCTTGCCAGTCACAAATTTTGGTTTGATCTGGGAAGCTCACTAATATTCCACTCTTTTTGATCGTTAATAAGTTGTCTTTAAAAAGGAAGCCACCTTCTATTTCCTGATCCTGTATAATTTTCTTCCACACTTGGTCCAGATACCATAAAATAAAATCCCTATAACTTGTTTTTAGACCATGCGCGAGATCAAAACCGTTTCCAATAATAAATAATTGATTCATTTATATATGATTGAGTCTATGATGTTGTTGGTATTATTAACCTAATACTATTTATTTACCACCCTTAAATCAATGGTCATTTGGTCCGATGAAAAATAAGTATAGTCAAGTTCAATATTGAATTTTGGAGACTCGTAAACATAATATTTTTGATATTCATTTTTCACAACGTTGGCTTGCTCATCATATACCGGGCTCAAGTCTTGTGTTTTAGTTGGCAACATGTTTAATTGTTTATCAACAATATTTTTTAGTATATCACCCTTGCCAATATTTACTTTCTCCCATTGATAATTTACTTCTTTGCTGCTAAATTTATTAACTATCGGGGATGCTCCTATTTCCTTTGACAGTGCATTTACGGCCTTATCTGTTGATTTAGAACATGATATTACTGACAACGCTAATAGAAAGATACATAATAGTTTTTTCATGGTATTATTTATATAAAGTTAATAATCCCGTAAAAATATGTATTCATTTTCGAATATATACTAATGCATTCGCATTAAATGCGTTTATAAAACCAAAGAGTTTTAAATTCAGTCTCCCAGGGAATTAGTGTAACAAAGACTCGTCAGTGAATTTTTAATGTGACATTTTAGCTCTAAGTTGCTTTCTCAGGTCTTTGAAATCAACCGTTAAGGCATATGAAAGGCGAAAACGATGATTATTGTATTTTTTTTCTTGTGGTTCAGGGATCAGAAGCCCATCCTTTATGTATGCGTAAACCGTACTGACATGAACCCCGTGAATTTTTGCCAACTCTTCGGCATTTATGAATACGTTATAATACTTGTTTAGGAAGCTTTCAAGTGAAAGTTTGGAAAGCTTTTCTTCGATTACATCTTCAAAGTCTTGTTTGTCCAGCTGATAGATTGTCTGTGATTTCATGTTTTTAATACAAAGATGGTAATCGTTTCTCAAAACAAAAAATAGCGACCGGTTAAAGTCGCTATTTTCATATATAGTCTTAGCTGCATATGTAAGTTAAAGTTTCATCCATTCTTTTAGTTTAAAATCTATTAGCTTTGCTAGCTCAGCATCATTCTCAAATATTGCATCTCTACTATCATTAAACAATACAGTCGCAATCTGTGTAGATATACTCAGTGATTCTTTTTTGGTAAAGATCCTTTCTAAAGATCCTGAACACATCAAAGAATCAGTGAATTTTTAAGCCAGAGTGCCAATAAAATCGGCAGTCTTTAGATTTTCGAGTTCAGATCTTGAGAACCGGATTTTACTGTTTTCGCTCGCCCCACCTCTTACTCCGATTATATGATTAAGCTTAACCCACCTTTTCACTTTAGCCTCCCCGTAGGTTTTATACGCTTCCCTCTGAGAGATCAGCTCCTTTGGTTTATACCCGATTTTTCTAGTACTGCGTTTGCTCCATTTTCCGCTGCCCGGTTCAGAAGCTTAGCCAATTCGTAGGTTGTTATTTCCATTTTGTTTTAGTTTCTTATTGCTTAAGTCATACACAAAACTAAGCAAATAAAACAATCAAGAAGAAAATATTTCACTCAATTTATTTGTTTAAAATGCTTATATTCAGGATTGTTTTACAAATATTATTCAATGCAAAAAGCGAGTTATGCCATAATATAGATACTCAAACTGATAGACAGAAAAGACCTACAGCTTAGAAGGCTGTTGCTCGCTTCTATTTCATTTCAAAGTATATAGAAAAAGCGACTATTTAAGCCGCTTTCAATTTCAGGTTTTATCAGGTTCTTCCATTTGGCCTCATCCTCAAAACTGTCATTGCATTTTCGTTTAATTAAACTGCTTTGATTGCACTTTTAAATTTGCAAAAACCTTATCGGCCATATGACTCCCCACCACTTCGGTTATAGCATCATGGATGAGACATTCAACTTTTTGATCTGGATTTGAGACTATTCTCTGTTGTATCTTAAAGTCGAGTTCCAAAGCTTTTGCCCCGGCTTCAGTCATAAGCTTTTTTAACTGTTCTGCGGTTAGTGTTACTGTTTCCATATTAGTTGCTCTTATTCATCAAGCGGTTTGAAATAATGCCCCCTACGCTACGGCAAAGAAGTTTATCCGTGTTAGTGTTGGGTGTTTCATTGCGAAGCTGTCTTGCAAGCTCTAAGGCCAATTCTGCGGCATAACATCCGGCATCATTAAGAAGCTCGTCCAGATGTGCCCTCGTTAAAGTGATTCTGTCCTTATCCATGATTACACGTTATTAGGCTTAAGGTAAGTAACATCCATTACTCCAACTTGAATTGCGCTACCTATTGCCTCATCAATTTTATATGCCAGATTATCCAGTCCTGGTTCAAATTCTTCTAAAGCGTCTCTGACCATACATTCTGCAGTTGATTTATCTTGATCATCCTTGGCGGTGATTTTATCCATAAATTCACAATAGATATTTCTAACTTGCGTTATTCTGCTTAATAGATCTACCAGTATACCGGTCTTTTCTTCATTTTCCTTAACGGCTGCTAAAATTACGTTGTTTGTTTCCACAATTGTATTAATTAAATGTCATTTTGATTATTCGCCCCTGTGCTATTCGTTTATTTGGCTTGTTAGCTATTGATTCTTTGAAGTTTATATGTATAATTTTCGAGGCCTCTCCTGTCCTATTTTTTGATAATGCGTTGTTAGGGTAATCCTCTTGCATTAAACCGCACAGTTCATTTACCAATTTTGCCTGCTCCTTAGCAGCCGCCAAACTGGATACTGCAAGTTCATAGTTTTTATCGATGGCTGCAAAAATGGTATTATATACTTCCTTTCCCATGATTTTAGTTTTAGGTACTTCGTTGACGTGAGTTTTATTATTGAACTTTCTTTGCTCAAATGTAAAGTTATCACTTTACATAGGCAAGCGAATATAAGACTTATATGTATGTATTAACATTATTTATGAATACCTATCAGTTTACATGTGACCTATAATGTATATTTGTGCCAATAAAAATGATAAACAATGAGTTTACGCATTAAAGAAGTCATAAAGGAAGGGGGATTTACTATTGAATCTCTTGCAGAAAAGATGAATATTAGCCGCGTTGGGTTAAGTCAGCATATTAATGGCAATCCATCTGTAAAAGTGTTAGAAAGAATTGCGTTAGCCTTAGGGTGCGAGGTTATTGACCTGTTCGAGCAACATAAAAGAGAATCTGAAATCATTTGTCCTTACTGTGGAAAAAGTTTAAGCATTAGCGTAAAGGAATAGAGCCTCTGACTGTTTGCGGCTTCTGGATCGATGTCAGGTGATTTATACGGCTTGATAATGCATAAAGGGAAACCTTATACCATAAACAGCCCCGAAGCCCTAAAACAGCTCTATGGATTTATAGAACAGGATTCAATAACTGTATAATTCGTATTAAAATGAAAGAACTCCTATCAACTTCGTTTAAAACGATCAAGTTGCCTAATGGGCCATTGACTATTGAAAGCCGCTTCTACGCAGATGGTAAACTTTTTTTCTTTAAAATAAGCCATGTTTACAAGCCAACTGCTCAAGTCGGGTATTACTATGCAGATAGTAAGAGTTGTTCATCTTTGAATCAAGCAAAACAGAACTTAAAGGCATATATAGCAGGATTTACCGATGATTATATTGAGAACGAATATTTCAATAAATAGAAAATCGGCTCCTTGAAGATGGAGTGGTTTCAATCCACCCCATCCTTGACGCCAGAAGATAAGTTTCAGGGGTTTATTCCGACCCCTGAAGCTGAATAAGTCAGACACACATAGTTCTAATTTCAGCCTCGAATATATCCGGATTTGCAGCAAGATAGGCTCCATACTCAGTAGCCATCTTATCTGGATCTGGTTTAATCCCTATACGTAATAAATCAAGCCTGTCTGCATCAAAACAGGAATCAATTAATAGATCTCCTGTTCTTAATATTCTAGTATGATTTTCACACGCAAAGCAAAGCTTATAATTTATTATATCATCCATTCCATTCAAGAAGGTTCCCATATACTTCTTAAGCACCTTGCTGGCACGAAGTCCATGTTCTGGATCACCTCCATCATTTTCCCTGCACATATCATGTATATAGGCAAAAACTCTTAATGGATGCGTGTCAACGCCTGTCTTTTCGGCTAAAAGAATGGCATTTCTCTCAACATTTCTCCAATGCGATAAACCATGTACATCGCTTGGTATTGCATGATTAATAGCATAGTTCTTTATTATTTCAAGTTGCGACTGCCGTATTTGTAAATCCGAAGTGGTAATTTTTTCCGCTAAGTTTGAGTAATAGTTGAATTGTTTGTTGTACTCTTCTAAATATTGGCTTTCGTATAAATCTGGACTTTCCATTGCTTTATTATATAAATCCAATAATTCTGAACATTGCTGATAATTTTTTGAAATAAAATATTCAGGCGAAATTATTCCTACAATGTTACACTCTGAAAAAGCTATTTCGTGATCGTTTTTATATAAAACTTTATGCTTGTCGACTTCTAATTCAATGATAACTTGGCTATCATTTAAGATGTCAACAGTATGTGCTCTCTTATTTGTAAAATTTGACTTTAGTTTCCCAATTGATATTATTATGCAACCACTCATCTCTGGCGTATAACCATATATCCCATAACCGCTTTTTGTCGAAACTGCTTTACTATCATAGTTCCATAAATGACCATGAATATATGGTGATGCCTTACCGTAATTATGCCGGTATACTGTAATTTTATTTTCTGGATCGATCTTGAAAGTCTCTTGTAAAAATTCTAAGTCAGAGTAGCCAGCAAACCCCTTAATTTCGCAATCCTCATTTGCCAAGACTATACCTGTGGTAATTATATTCCCTAAATTCCTATCACCCGCACGGACTGAGTATAATACGCTTTTTTGAAGTGACATATCAGAAAGGCAACAATCTTCAAAATTAACATGATGCAGTACGCTTTGCTGCATTAACACGTTTCTAAAATCAGATTTAGCAAAGATTATTTTATACATTTGAATGCCGGTCATATCAGAGCCAGAAAATATAGACGCTTCATACCTAGCAGGGGTTTGCCCCTTGATCTTCGAATCCCTAAAACTGCAATCTATAAAACTTGCATTTGCAAGATAGGGATCTATAAGCTCAGACTTTGAAAAATTACACTTATCAAAAGAGGCAAATGTAAAATATGCCCATTCAAAAAAACAACCTTGAAAATTGCTATCTCTAACGTCTGCCCCCTTGAAAAAAGCCCCATTTAAAGACAGTCCGGATAAGTCTATGCCAATTAGTGTCTGATTCGATAGATTAATGTTATCCATATTTTTTATGCCTGATTGTACAGCATCGGATATGGTTTCTTTTAATGTCGGCTTGTCGTTTTCAAAAATGATAATGCCTGTTGTTGTTAATAATCTCATAATTATTTATATTCGTTAGAGTTCATAGTTTAAACTTCTGAAACGTTATAGCCTTCTACGGCAACCCATCTATTTATTATAAATTTATATCTTTCGTTATAATCAAAAATTATAACTGGAATAACTGACAAGCCGATTGATTTTGCCAAACTCAACCTATGACAGCCATCATGTGTTTGCAATCCTGTTTTTGTAGTAGTAACAATTATTTTATTGTTCACTACACGCCTATCTAAAACGATTTCAGGAATTTTAATAAAAGCTGGGGGTATAATTTTAGCTCCTGTCTTTACAAAATCTATCAGGTCTAACATTGGAGTGCCCATTTCGCCTACTAAATCAGGATATGTTTTATTTAAAGAGTTGACTGGTAAATATTCAATTATATAAGTACCAGGCAACACATGATCAGGGAACCATCTTAATTTTGAAAAGTCCATTTTTTTTGGATCAGTTTCCCATGTAATGGTTAGCTCTTTTTTTAATATTGCATTTCGAGCATCCTGAATTCTATTCTCTGGGCTGGTTATGATTGTTTCTTCCATCTTGCTATCCTATACCTTGTTCTTATTCTAAAAAGGGTTAATGTGGTTTGCGCATTTGGTAATTTATTCAGACTCAAAAACATTAAAATTTTCAAACGTGATGGACATAGTATCATCATCACAAACATTGATGAGGTGCGCGCGTCCGGATCCTGAGAAACCTAAAGCAGACATCGGGTATTTGATCAAAAGCGCGTTCAGTTGGTCGATTGATTGCTCAATTTGTTTGCACAGTACCAACGCCTTAACGGCCTCCAATGGCAAGCCTGAAAAGACGGCCAGTTGTTCGGCTGGCAGGTTCGCCCCAAAGCATTCTGTTAATAAATCGTACGTGCTAGCGAAGTTTGAAATCTGAGTAGTGAGTTTTTTTGTTTGCATTTTTTTGTTGTATTAAGTTGTTAATTTATTGGTGTATTTATTTAATCGACAATAGCTGGTATGGCATACAGACATAGAAGCGTCTTTCCTTGTCCACAATTTCCGTATAAGTCTTTATTTTTGACTTCATTATAGCCCCATTTGATAATTTGCGGAATAGAGTCTTTACCATCCTTGCTAATATCGGTGCAACAAATAAATTGCCAGAAAAATAAAAACCTTCTTTTATCTACTGTTTCCATTATTTAACCCACGGGCTTTTTTTCATTGACCGCAATGATCTATCTATACTACCAAGTGTATCTAATTTTTCGTTCATTCTGTCCAACTTTTTAAGGTTATCCAGTTTATTGAGTTTGTTTAATTGGTTAGCTCCCTGTGTGATCATTTCAGTCATTATATTCCTCATTAAGGAATCATTGTAGGCGTTTATTTCGATGTTTGGTGTATTGCCATTCATATACTCTACCGAGGCGTTAAACGCCATGGATTGTATTGCTTTGTCGAAATCTGGAAGTACTTTGGTGTGTTTAGGTAGATTTACGATAGTTGGAACGGATGGTGATTTAATTATACGGCCATCGGGGGTTATGCCCATTTCATTTTTACCTGCATCACCCCATAAAGCTGGCCCGCCCGGGTGATCTTCGGTTCCTTTTGCGTAAACAGGTAGTGGGGCAGCCATCACGGCGGCAGCTTCAAGAGCTCCGGTGGTACCTATAATCCCCGCGGCGATCGGGCCGGCTACGGGCCCTAAATCTGCAAGAGCTTTCATTATTGCCTCCGCTGTATTAAGTGCTATTCCAAATAACGACGCAACACGATCGGCTTTATCTTGTTTCCTTTTTATTGCATTCGACTTTTCCGTTAGAGCGTCTTCTCTTGCTGATTTTTGATCTTCTATTGATTTTGTTTGAGCGTCGGCCTCGGTCTGAGAAAGTAGCCCAGAAGCTAATTTACTGGCGATATCCGCCGTGGTTTTTTCGGAAGCTTTAGTGTTGGCTGTTTTAAGTTTCTCAATTCTATTTAACTCCCTTTGAAAACTAGCCTGAGCTAAAGATTCAACGGTTTTAAATAGCTGTTCTTGGAGTTTCTTTTTAAGACCTACCAACTTCTCTTCCGTTTGTTTTCTTTTCTCGGCTGCTTTTTCGTCGCTGGCAACTATATCCTCGTTTGATTTGATGACGATGTTTGTTGACTCGATGGCGTATTTACTCTTCGTGTCAGCAATAGCCTTTTCAATCTCCTCCTTTTTTTCAGGGGTTATATTAAATAGTTTAAGTTCAGCATTTAGAGTGTCTAAGACTTCGTTAAAATCCTTCTCTCTATATTTTTGAGCAATGGAATATTTTTCCTTCTCATACTGTTCTTCGGCCATTTTATTCGCTACGCCCAACTTCTGGCTGTCTGCGTATTTTTTGGAAAGGAGAATAAGATCCTTGGCCTGATCACTTACTATTGCTTCTTTTTGTTTATCGAGTCCTTTTGTGAGATTTTTAAAAGAGGTCTCTAATTGCTTTTTATCAAGCGCATCCATGCTCTGATCTGACTCAAGTTTAACGGTTCTCAAATCTTGGGCGAGTTGTTTTTCTACCACCTGTTTTTGTTTTCCTGTGAGCTTTTGGGAGCTTATCTCAAAAATGGCGTTATCCTTAAGAAGGGATTTTTTAAGATCTTCGGTCAGGATAATAGCATTCATCCTCTCTGTATAACTTTTCTTTTCATTGTCCGTTGTGGCCTTTAAAATGTCTATAGTATCTTTATAACTTATATTATTTAAATCATTTTCGGATTTTTTATTCTTGGCGATGATAGCGAGCTTCTTGTCTAAAGCTTCTTTGGTTTTTCTATTCGCTTCATCGGCGGCGGCTTTTTCATCTGCGGCATTTTCCAAAATTAAAGTAGACTGTTGGCTTTTTAACCTCATGGTTTTTTGATAGTACTCCGTTTGGGCCTTGTATATGTCTGCTTCCATTGCTACATAGGCGTCTTTTTCGTCTTTTGTGAGCATCTTATAGGTTTTTCCTTCGTTCTCCATTTGTTTTTTCCTGAGTTCGAAGTTTCGTGTGGAGAGTTCTTGATGATCTTTAGCCAAAGCCAATTCCATATTATCGGCTTCTTTTAAGAATTTTAATCTATCTTGAATGGAGTATTTATCTTTTTGGCGGGACTTATTTCTATTCTCCATGATTACAAGCTCTTCTTTGGCATCTTTTAAAGTATCAGCCCTCATATCGGCGGCTAATTTCTGTTTCTCTTTTTCAAGGGCTATGGCTTTTTTCCCTGCTTCGGCAATCTTATCAAGTCCAGGGATTAAAGAAAGGATAGCCATGTAGAATTTCTCAACCGCGAGCACTCCGGAAAGAATAATAGTAACTAACTGAGAAAATATATTCATCACTAACGATAGAATGGCCTTAAAGGGGGCCATCACCTCATTAAGTTTATTGGTAGCTTCTCCATTAGAATCAATGGCGGCTTTTACCAGCATTATCGTAACAGCAATAGCGGCAAGAATAGCCACTACGGGATTAGCTAAAAGACTATACAGAGCCGTTCCAAATGATTTAACCCCTTGTACCCCTACAGTAGCTAAAGATGTTCCAGCATCTTTAGCACCCATGGCGGTGGCGGCCAGATTACCTATAAAGCTATTATTTGCGCTTAGAGCATTTAAAATGGAGTTCTTATAGTTACCAACATTCATCCCAAAGTTGCCTATACCGCCATTTACCTCTTTCATTTTGGTGGACATATCATTCAGGGATTTTTCCATCGCTTTTCCCGCGGATCCGTCCCTTTGAGTATCGGATAGTTTTTTGTAAGCTACCCATGTAAGATTGTATTGTGCGGATAGTTGTTGATAGCTTCCTTTCTCGGCGTTATTAGCTGTTTGAGTTAATGTAGCTATTTTCTTTGCTTCGTTTTTCGACACGTTGAGTTTATCTACTTCTAAACCTGCTTTAGTTAGAATGGATGTAAGGGATTTTTCAGCATCACTCAATACCTTATTGGCCGCTGCTACTTTTTCAGCAGCGGCGGCAGCTTTGGCGTCCGATTGAGCTTTTTTCTCAGAGGCCTGCGCGGAATTCTCGGCAGCTTTAGCGGTTATCGTATCAGAGGCGGCCTTTTTTTCAGCGGCGGCTGCTGCTAAAATCTCTGCTTTTTGTAGTTTGATCTCTACGTCAGCGCGTTTGCTTTCAATGGTAACTAAATCATTTTGTGCTTTCTGGGACTGAGCAACCGTTTTATTATACTTATCCAAAACTAAAAGGATTTCATTCATACCTTTAGCATTTGCAAACTGATCACTAAAATTCTTTGCAGACACGGCACATCCCGCTAGATTTGCACTTGTGGTTTTTAAGTCAGAATTAAGCCCATCTAATTGCTTTTTTATGGCTTTTTCGTCTATTACGCTATCTATTAATTGTGACATATTAGTTTTCTTTAGTTAGTTCATCTTCAGTCTAAATACTCTTTTTCAACTTTATATATTTTCTTGATTTAATAGTGCTATCGGTTACACTTTGACTTCATTATTCCCCCATTTTATGATCTGAGATATAATGTCTTTGCCTTCATTGTCAACCAAAGATGCTTTAACCGGTGCGTCAAATCCTAAAATCTTGGAAAGACTGTCAAGTGATTTTTGTTTGTCGTAAAGTTTAATCTTAACAAACTCAATATCTACTATCTCCGGTTCATCATTGGTTCCGATATTCTTCTTTAAGACCTTTGTTGAAACTTCTTGGATGCATGCTTTTTGATCTGGTGTGAGGGTCTCAAAATCTTTCAGCTGAAGCCAACCGGTTCGAAATTGCCCAGCATCGGAGAAAGCGATCTTTGCGTGCTCTTTCACTATTCTTAAAACTGATATACCGGCAGCCTTAGCGGTATTATCCTGCATCTCCTTTATAAAATTTTGAATGTAAGGTTTTGTAAGGTTTTCACTTCCAATTGCTCTCGCAGTTTTTTCAGAGTATCCCGCCCTAATAGCTGCCTGAGTGGCGTTAAAGTCAATGAGGTATTCAAGGCTAAACCTTTCTTCCTTGGCTGTTATTTTTCTAGCTTCTTCCATCTTTTTTGTATTTTAATTAAACGTTTTTATTTAAATCCATATCTTTTCATTACGCTATACTTCAATAGTTAGGACATTTATTCAACAATATTTACCTCAATTGTAAAGTCTTTTCCATCCTTCCCCGTTAGCTCAGATTTATTGATCAGCCCAAGATCCCGGGCTATAATGTTGGCATTTAATAACCCTGCAGCTGCACCCTGAAATTTCTGAGAATAGACAACTTCTTCGATGTCATTTAAGACTGTCGAAAAATCTTTTTCACCATCTGGCAGTGATGCTTTAAATTGTCTTATATACGCTCCATTACAGTGAAGATAAAAGCATAGTTGGCCCATTGTCATGGCTCTCATAAGACTCACCTCTGTTGTATACCCATTCCCAAATGCCTTCTGCTCTTTGAGTGGATTATTCTCGCACCACTCAAAATACTTACAGGCAGCTGCCCATAATATTTCTGGTGAGGAAAATAATTTATCTCGCCCATGTTTAGACCTAAGCTTCCAAAACTGATTCCCAATACGTTTGTCTCCGGATTTAGCTTTACAAACATCTAGTGTCGGCAATTCGGAAATTTCAGATTTGCCTGAATTTTTGTTATTAGTTATTGGATCCTTCATTACACTTTAATTTAAATAATTTACCCTCTAAAGGACCTACCGCTAAATTCTATTCGCTTTGTGACTGCCAACATTCTGTCGAAAGTACGATTACCATACTTCAAGATTAAATCTTCCGCCCCAAGGTTCGAGGTCATAAGAAGAAGCTTTCCATATTTCTCAGTTGCATCAAGAATTTCAGGAACCATGGAGCGCTTTTCTCCAAACTTTACAGAGATCTCCTCGGTTCCGATATCATCCAGAGCAATAATGTGCTTCTGTAAAGCTTTTTCAGGCTCCTTGTTAACCTCGGCCAAATCAAAAGAGTGAACAACCTTTCGAGCGTATTTAAGCAAAATAGCAGTGATTACATAACGAGTTATAAAAGTCTTCCCAAGTCCACATGCACCATATAGAAGCAAGCCCCGACCTTCATTGTTTTCTAACCACTCCGCTACATGATCGTATTGTGGTAACCAAACCAAGCGTTTACCTTCAAGACTCAATGCATATTCCAAAACATCATGCAAAATAACTTTTGCACCTGGTATTTGAATCATAACTTTATTTGTAGGCACCTTTAATTGGTGCAACTTCATTTCTTCGAAGATTTCTGAAATTTCGCTCATATTTAGAATCTTTTAGCTTGTTCTTTAATTTCACAATCTGATAAAAGGGCTTGCGCCGGATGCTTATAAGTTGTTTTGGGCTTCTCTCTGCTTTCCCAATTTCTAGCTGTAGCTTGCCAGTCTTTCATTTTTGTTTTTCCAACAATCCAACCAACGGAAATATAATGATCGACAAATTGTTGGGGATCAAAATGAAAACCTTTTTCAGAAACATATAATGAAACGTCCAGGACAGAGGGCGGTGTAAACCGCTTACTCTCTACTTTATTTACATTATTTTCTTTATTAACCTTATTGTTTGTGTGACTTTGCGTTGGCTCAGCGTTTTCGTTGCGATTGCTTAGCGTTGGCTCATCGTGTAAATTGTTCTGGTATACATCATAATTACAGACAGTTATCCGTGTAGTTTTTATCATATTCTCGTGTAGAATCATTCCATCTTTCTCCAATAGGTTTAGGAAGTTTCTGGCCCAATCTTTGGATACGCCCCACCTCTGGGCCCAATTAGTAAGACTCATAACGGATTGACCTCTTTTACAATCCATCAACTGCATACCAATATTTATTTTTGCGAATTTGTGATTTACAGTCATTAGTATATCAACCCAGCATCTAAATTTTAACGGATCATCCCATATCCAGTGACCTTTTATTGATCTATTTAAACTTATCCAGTCTCCACCCGTTGCCATTTTGCCAGTTCTTAAATAGTTAGATTACTTTCCTAAAAAATACTGTTTGAAATGTTTTTTACCGTTTTCGGATGTCACCCAGGTGTCTGTAATTGGCATGCCTTCTTTCCTTAGGTCGCAAATATATCTTTGGAGATCAATTGTATTGAAACGTTTTAGAGCACCAAGTGTAGTAAGAATGTCACCATTTTTAAGCGCTAGATAAACGGATCTTTTAGTGCTAGACTCTCCACCGGGTAAAATTGTATTTTCGTAGTTAATCATTTTGCGGTCCTCCTTTCTTTAAAATTATCTTCAAGTGATTGAAGGCGTTCTGATTTAGTCTTTACCGCTCCTGATTCAATCCATCCAAGAATTGTATCAGTATCAAAAAGAACTCGTCCGGCTAATTTCTTAGATCCTGGTATTTCCTTTTTGCAGTTCTTTATGTTTATAGTGGTCTTTGAATAGCCAGTTAATTCAGCCAATTGAGGGACAGTAAGAAACTTTGGCAGTTCTTTACGGGGTGAAATTGAATCTTCCTTTGATTTATTAAAGGCTTCAATGAATTGACCAAAAGTCAAACAAGCAATTGGGGTATCGTAATTAATTTTTTGTTGTTCCATCTTAAACCCTCCAATTAATTTATAATTCAACTGAATTGGATGAAGTACATTGAGATTCTGCCCAAGATTCCAACTCGTCTTTTTTGAATAAAATTGTTTTACAGCCAAAACGATAAAAGGGAATCTGTTTTCGCATTGTTAAATCATAAACCTTTGATTTACTGATCTTAAACCCTAGCTCGTTTAAATAGCTTACTCCCTCAGAAAGTGAGAGCCTTTTCTTGGCGTCCATTTTAGTGGATAGTGTTTGATTTTCTGGATTTACGGAGTCTTTTATTAACTCTTTCGTTCCTTTTTTAGCTGTTTTAACCATCTTGTATATTTTAAATTGTTATAGAGCTCGCCATAAAACAAAAAAAGCCCAGCCGCATTTCTGCGGTTGAGCTTATGGAAGCGTTGATTAGATTACAAAGATATGCTACATTTTACTGAATGCTACTTTTTTATATAAGTTTTCTATACATTTCTTTCTTTATTTTGCCTAATGTATTTATTGTCAACTTATTAGTTTTTGTGTAATTATTTCAATAATTCATAAACATTAAGATTTTCAGATAAGTCCATCACTTTCATCAGCCAGAAAATCATTATCAAAAGATTCCAGATAAACCTTTGTTGTAGCCAAATCTTCATGCCCCAATGCCTGCTGAATTGTCTCCATACTCTTACCACTTGACTGCATTGCCATTGCGTAGGAATGTCGGGAATAGTAAGTACTAAGATGCTGAAGTGCTTCTGGGAATTTAAGCTCCTTGGCGATGCTCTTAAGATGTTTTGAATATTCGTTTCGTCTATTAATAACGTGATTCTGTAAAGCCTCATCATTAAGGTCCCTTGTAACACACGGTAAAAGGTAATCCCCAACAGTAGGATATTTGCTGAACCAGTCTAGTTGTTCCTTAATTTCCTGTCTTACTTGTATCGTGTAATCTTTATGCGTCTTCCTTCGTTTATATCTTATCAGTTCGACCATCCGGCCATCTTTGGTTATGGCAGATCCTATATCTGTGGTTTTTAACATAGCCATATCCACATAAGAACACCCATACATATAAAATGAAAGGAGAAACAAATGGCGGCAATATTCAAGTGGCTCACGTTCCAAAACCGTATTTTTGAGTTGAACGAGGTAATCGGTTGGAATAAATCTTTTTTGGGTGACCTCTTTCAGTTTACCAATATGAAAAACTTTCTTCGTATCGGTATATTGATTACTGAAACAATACGCTTCTTTGCTGCCACAGCCGTCTTTTATGGCATTATTCATGGTTGAACGTAACGTTCTAAGATAATAGCTTGCAGTGTTGCCCGCAACCCCTCTTTCGTTAGTCAGGTATAAATAGAATTTATTTACAATCTCATAACTAAAATCATGGAAATATAATTTACTGACCTTTGACTTTGACTCATTTTCAAAGCAGACCAAAATTTCAGAAAGACAGGAATATGCTGCAGCATTACCATATTTCTTTTGCTCCTTCAACTTTTCAATGTGTTTTTTTAAATAATCAACAACAAGAATCTTTTGTGTTTCATTGATAAATTTATCTTCAAACATTTTAAAGGTCCAGTCTACATTATTTCGGTCAAATTCATCAATGATATTTTTTACCCTGATTTTCTTTCTGTCTATAAAATCATTCTTAACTAAGTATCCATCTATTTCCACTTTTTTCCCTGTTTCATCATCTGCGTAAAAAGAAGGATTTAGGCGTTTATCCCGGATAAAGTATCCATTCTCATTATCAAACTGCTTTACTTTCGAGGATATTCCAAGTGAAAAGTATTTGCTTTTACCCTGGCCTTTTGATATTCTCAACATAATCGGAGATGTTCCATCACTTAAGATCTTGTAATGATAACAGAGAACTTTTATAGTAGCCATGGTCTAATTAAAAAAGGCGGTTGAAACTTAGTTGAAACTTATTTGCATAATTAGACATAAAAATACAATTTTATATCTATTTGAATAACAGTTCAAATATAATGATATATAACCATATAACAAAGGAATATAATACAAATCTGCTCTTCTGGGGGGCGGGTGGTCGCAAGTTCGAATCTTGTCACCCCGACACTTGACCCTTAAGCACTTATGAAGAAATTCGTAGGTGCTTTTTTTGTGCGTGGTCTTGACATAAAAGCAAAAGGTTGCCCCTTTCCAGACAACCTCTTACACTTAAGTCATTATATCCTAAAACAAGAACGCCAACGCAATGCTCAAATTCCTGTTTTGCAGATCATTGAATGGATTGACATTTTCTCCGGCCAACATCGTTTCTTTTCCAAGTTTGCTCAATCCCCAGTCGTATTTGACAGTAAGCTGCAAGTTCAGGAATTCTGCTCCGACACCAGCTCCAAAACCATAGTCAAAGGTGTTCATGTTGTCCTTGATCTTATCATAGGTATTCACACTACCGTTAACCAAGGCACCGGTCAGGAAGGACACATAAGGGCCACCCTGAACGAATATTCTGGCCGGTCCCATACCAATGCCAAACTGCAAGTTCACTGGAATCTCAATATTATGAGATTGATATTCAATATCCGTGCCACTGATGATATCAGACGCATTTGTATTGCTGAATTGGCCGGATTTGACACTGTACAGGATTTCAGGCTGAATGGCAAAACCAAAAGCTTTTGCCTGAAGCAACACTCCAACCTGATAATTCGTAGCACCTTTTACCTGATCAATGACACTGGAAGCAGAAGCAAAATTGCTAAGATTGGTACCGGCCTTGACGCCAAAGCGCAATTGAGCATTTGATATGGTGGAACAAAGCAACATTGCCAGCGTAAAAAAAAGAATTTTCTTCATGTTTATGAATGTTTTAATGAATAACACGTTAGGTAAGAACTATTTTGAATTAAACAAAATAGAACAACCTTTAGTTCACAAAAAAATCCCCAACACCTTTTGAAGGCATTGGGGAATTTAAAATCACTTATAAGGCTATAATCACCTTTTCATTATCTTAAATCTCTGACTTCCAATCGTTACCAAATACAAACCTTGATTTAGTGCACTTGTAGGTATGATTTCCGTATCAGACTCACATTTAGATCGATAGACCACCTTACCAGTCAAATCTGTCACCGTCAACAACAATCCGGAAGCATTCCGTACCGTAAAGTATTCGGTTACAAGTGTCGGATAGATGTCAATGGATGACTTAACATCTTCCTCAATCACAGCAATATCACTGTTCTTAGCATTGAACGTAGGTACCTCAACAGACCAGTTCGGACCGCCATCTGGTATTCGGGAATAACTCATATCTTGCGCCAAGGCCGGACATGTCACTGAGTCAACCGTTACTATTTTGTCAAAGGCATTATTTCTGGAAAGAATGACGGTTTCTCCATCCTTACTTAGTTTCAATCCAACATGGAGTACACCTTGCAAAGGTTCTTTGTCTGCCCATAAGACAATTCTACCCCCGGCCGGGATGAGTGTTTTGGATATGTCATTCGTTGGTATCTGGGACAAGGTTCGATTCGCCGGGGTGTCGGTAATATACCAACCGGCAATGTTCACATCCTTTTCACCGGTATTGTATAACTCGATGTAATCCTCTTTCACGCCAAATTCATCCATGTATTTGGTGTTATCTGAAACGAGCTCGTTAATAACAATGGTGGCGTCATCATCGGGTATAACCACAGTCGATTCTTCGAATACGGCTTTCAGGTTCATATCGCTGCTTAAAGTGCGCGAAAATATCGGATCGGTTACAATTTCCGAGGTTATGTCTGATAGTTTACAAGTCATTCTAAAATCGAAAATCATATCAGAAGTAGTTGCGTTAGCTTGATGCACTTCCACCGCAATCAGGTTTTCTCCTTCTTTTAATAGAGTCTTTGGTACATTGAAGGTCACATTGACACCGCTGACGGTGACTGCTGTTGTAAAGGTGTTGAAAGTGACTTGTCCATCAGCTAACAGATATCGGCCAATCTCCTGTCCGTTTATATAGATTACAGCTCCATCATCCAAATAGGCAGTAAGGCTGAAGTTGTCTTTTTTGCTTAGATCGTTTATTGTAATGGTTTTGCGAAAATAGGTAGTCGGATATTTGGCATTGGCATTACTACCATAACTAATGACTGTCTTTTCTCCCTTATTCCCATAACCGAACTGTGCCGGTCCTGATTTCCAGGCTAAATCGGCGTATGTACTTTGATACCAATCTGCAGCCGGTATGGCATTCCCATCAAAATACTTCCAGGTATCACCCATTTTGACCAGTTCCTGACTCGCAGAACTGGACAATTCCCATTGTTTGAATTTATAACCAAAAACAGGTTGAGCTTCCAATGTTATATTCTTGCCATCAAAATATTTTAAAGCTATTTGGGCATCAGCTACAGGTTCAGAATTCATGGTGTAGGTAACGCCAGGGACACTGGAGGAAAGATTAACCGTCCGTATAGCTGCACCATTTGCGAAACGACTACTCAGAAATCCCATCATAGCATCAGGCCGTAGAGCAGAAAATTGTTTCATTCGCTGTAAATCATCAACCAATGTTCTCTCTGAACTCCACCTCTCTTTGTGATAAATAATCTCTGTCGAAATCTTACTGGAAAGGCTATCCATGATGGCATCGACCCTTTCAGTCTTAAAGGTGCCGGATATCTGGACACAGAAACGATCAACAAACTTCTTGCAGAAAGTCTCGTTCAGTTTCAACCTTCGCATAAGCAAATTGGACCAGTCTGATTTTTTATCAGTGGGGTGTTCACCCAAAACATATAAAAGGGTATTGTAATAGTGCTGATTGTCTCTATAATTAAATGCCCAGTCGGTATCGTACACCAACCAGCGCCATTTTCCACCATTTTTGTTTTTCCAGATTTTGACATTGTTCCAGGGCCAGTCCCAGTTGGCTATAAAGATTTCAGCAATATGGTAATTGATAAACTCATCCATGTCCATCATCTCGCAAACTTTATTGTAAACAGCATCTGTTGTAATATCATTGTTTGAAATATAGTCCTTGAGATGGGCATAACAGGTATCAGAATCAATCGTTTTCTTGTCAATGATATAGACATCGCTTGCATCCAAACCAAAATTGGAGTACATAAAGCCAGTGCCTGTCTCTTCGCGAAGATTCAAAATACCATAATATTCCCCATTCAGATACATGACCGCCGGTTGATAAGCGAGCAAATCAATATCCATCCGATGCATCGGAAGAGTCTGGTGAAAACCGTCCCGCATCATCGAACAGAAAAAATCATTGCCGGAATTGCGCATCATGATATCCTTGTACTTCATGTTGGGTTTCGTTTCCTTGAATATATCATAGCGCAGACGTCCGTCGCCATACTTCTTATCCGGTTTTATCTTAAAGGGCTTTAAGGCAAAGGTGCGGGAATAGGCACCGGTAATGGAGATATCCAATTCCTGATTTAAACAGGTAACCTGAGCGGTATCGAAAAGTTCATAATTAGCCGGTCTCTCCCATTCCTGGTTAAAGTTGGCATTTGCGCCATTATCTCCGGTTGTACCGTTCGTCCCGGTTACATATATACCAATGGTATTGTCCGTCAGATTGACAGGGGATGTGGCAATGGAGACCACCGGCAAATGGTGATTTCGAGTATTGATAAAATAGGTGGAAGTGACGATATCACTGGATAATTTACTTTTGGAAAACGTTTTGGCACGAATAGCTTTGGAGGTATTGAGACCAAGGGTTATCTGTGATCCAGGGACATAATAGGTTGAAAGGCGGGTCGGTTCTGCCCCGTTTACGGTATAATGAATGGAGTCACCCAGCACTGGGGTCCCAAAATCCAATTTCTGGATTGTTGTATAGAATCCACCTTTCAAATTGAATACTGGATTTTCACAACGAGCAGAGAACCATGCTTTTCCATTATTGGTGGTACCTATACTGTATTGTTCAAAGAAAACCCACTCAGTGCCGTTGTCGGTCTTCCGGCCATAGGAAATATTCCGTAACTGCTTTGGATAAGTAACGCTATCCACAATAGCCAGACTCGCATTTAGCAAAAATAATTTACCACCATCCGGATCCAGTTTAAAATTGGCATGGCCGGCTCTTTCTTCTCGTTCGAAATAAAGGACACTAAATCCACCGGCGGCAATTGATTTTGAGACGGGACTCCATTTTTTTGGTACACTTAAATCGTCTGTGAAGTAAAAAGACGATTGATTGGATGCCGTAGTAGCTGAAGTATTAATGAGTTCGACCCACATGCTATAATTGTAGGCATCGTCCATGACCGCTGATACGTTGTTGGTCATCAATTCGTTAATCTTTAACTGGGCATTTACACAAAAGGGGAGCAGTAAAGCGAGGAAAAACAGTGATTTTTTCATTACAAAAAGTTCAAATTAGGCTAAGATCATTTCAGGATAGTAAATCTAAGTGGCCCAAATGTAATAAAAACATACCTTGTTACGTATCAATTGCTTACAAAAAGACTAAAAAAAAGGGCAAATAAATACCCCAAACGCAATATCAAGAAAAGTCACTAACCTTTAACTTGTTCTATTTTGATTAAATTTTCTAACTTTGTCTCAACCTTTACCTTTAAAATCAAGAACTTTTAGAATACAAGAAAACCGGGAATCATGAAAATACGTTATTTCTTCAGTCTATTCTTTGTTTCCACACTCATCTTATCCAGTCTGCAAGCAGCAGACACCGTCGAGTCTCCAAATGGCAAGATTAAAGCCACGATTTCTTTTGAAAATCAGGAACTGACTTACTCCGTCACTTACAATGACATTGTGGTGATTGCCAAATCAACATTGGGCATTAAGACCAACGTGGAAGATTTTACAACAGGACTAACTTATGTATCATCCAGTAAATCGACCATCAACGAAAATTATCAGTTACCTTCTGGAAAGTCCTCCAATTACACAAACAACTGCAACGTACTGAATGTTATATTCAACAAAAATTCAAAGGAATGCCAGGTTATCTTTCGCGCATATAACGATGGCATTGCGTTTCAATACGACATTCCAGGTACGGGAGGTATTAGCATAACCAAGGAAACCAGTCAGTTTGCGATAGCCAATTTTGAAAAGTGTTGGGCCATGAAATATGCCAATAGCTATGAACAATACTACCCTGTCCGCAATTGGACAGAAACAGTTGCACAAGGAAAACTGAGTTCACCGGTTCTGGTAAAAAACAGCAACGACTCCATCTTTTGCCTGTTGACCGAAGCTGCCAACACTAGTAACTACACCAGTTCAACCTTTAATGGTGGTATTCAAACAGGACTGTATAATCTGGTTTTAAATGGAAGTGTCACTACAACCTTGCCCCTTTCTACCCCCTGGAGAGTCGCACTCATTGGAAAAATGCCTACCATCGTAGAATCTGTCACCATTGAAAACCTGAATCCAGCAACTACACTGACAGACCTCAGCTGGATCAAACCTGGAAGAGCCTCCTGGGATTGGGGCGGAGAAGAAGGCAGTCCAACTGTTTCCAATGCACTTGCCGAGAAATACATTGACCTGGCCAGTTCCATGGGTTGGGAATACTATATGCAGGATGACGGCTGGGATAAGGCGGGATTCAACCTTCCTGCTGTGATCAGTTATGCCGCATCCAAGAATGTTGGTGTTCTGCTATGGAGTAACAGCAACCGTTTCACAAATAATGAAACCCAGATCAGGACCATCCTTTCACAATGGAAAAACATGGGTATAAAGGGCATAAAAGTCGATTTCTGGGGCGATGATTCTCAAACTGAATTCAAAAAATACGACCTGCTTCTCAAAGTGACTGCCGAGCAAGGACTTCTGGTCAACGTGCATGGTTGTACCAAACCATCGGGATTGAGAAGGACCTGGCCCAACTTACTGACTTCGGAAGGCGTTTTTGGTGGTGAACAATATCTTTTCAACGGTACTGCTACCCCTGCCTTATACAACATCACCCTTTCCATGACCAGAAATGTCATAGGGCCAATGGATTACACACCACTTGATTTTGCCGGAAAAAATGGCAGCATCAAGCAAAACACCACCTGGAGCCATCAACTGGCACTTGGTGTCATATACGAATCGGGCATCCAGCACATGAACGACTCCCCCGAAAACTACGAAGACCATATTGCTAAGGAGTTCCTGAAAAGATTACCGACAGCCTGGGATGAAACAAAATGTCTGGAAGCCTTTCCTGATAAATATGTTACCATAGCCAGAAGAAAAGGCAACGACTGGTATGTAGCTTCTTTGTGCGACACAGCCAGAACCCTGGAGGTAAAACTACCTTTCCTGACCGAAGGGGTCACTTATCAGGCCCAGATCTTCAAGGATGGTACCTGTCCTTCAGACATTCAATATGAACTGAAAGAAATCAAAAAAAACGACATCCTGACCATGGCTCTCCCTGCACACGGCGGTGTAACTATCCTATTGACCACAACCCCATTTGAGCAACCAGTTTTTACGCTCTTTGAAGCGGAAGCAGATGGCAATACCATGGCCAACGGTGCCAGAAAGGTAACTGGTGACGATGCCTGTTCCAATGATGCTTTTGCGGGCTGGATTGGAAGTGGAGCAAGTGTAACCATGAACAATGTCACTGTTCCCACAGCCGGGAAATACAACATGACCTTGTACTTTATGACCGGTGATACAAGAAGTACCTTTATCAAATGGAATGACGGTCCGGAAAACATGTACAGTTACACAAGCACCGGTGGTTATGAAGGACGTAACATGGGCATGAGAACATACACTGTAAACCTAAAGAGTGGAGTTAATAACATTCAGTTTGGGAACGCTACCGGTTGGGGAATCAATGTTGATAGAGTTGTCATCAGTCCGATGGAAAAGGATAAAACAGGTGTAGACAAAACAGCCTCATCGTTAAAAGTGCAAGTTTATCCCAGTATCACTACTGGACTTGTTCAAGTTCAATTTACTGAAAATTGTCAAGTTACCTCCATTCAGATTGTCGATACCAATGGCAAGACCTTGTTTGTAAAAAATAAAGTCAATGTTGCGAACGGTACCATCATGCCATTGGATTTCAGCAAGTTTAGTGACGGTCTGTATCTGGTTATTGTCAATTCGTTAGAAGGGACATCGGTTCAGAAAATCATCAAGAAAAGTTTCTGAGATTGATTTTGTGGTCAAAAGACCTTGAATCTTAAAAAAATCCCTAAAAACGAAAAATAGTTGTTTTTCGTTTAGGGATTTTTTTTGATTTTGACTCTTTATATATATAGGGTTTGAATAAAGTACTTTAGCTTATTTTTATAGTTGAAAAATCCGGGCAGAAATCGTGAAATACACCATTAATATGAATTCATTGCTTGAGAGGATATCACAGGATGATCCTCAGGCATTCAAGGTATTTTACGAATACACCTACCCCCAGCTCTATCGAATTACCTCCTATTTTTTGTCCGATTCTGAGGCCAGGAAGGATATAATATCGGAGGTTTATATGAGTCTGTGGCGCAACAGGCAAACATTAAAAGATATCAGGAATATCAACAACTATCTTTTTATTTCTGTTCGCAATAATGTTATGCGTACAAACAATGAAAAAATTAGTTACCAACATATTCAAATAGAAGAATCCGGTCTCGAAGAATGCAGTACATGGCAGGATCCGGAGAAAGAACTACTGAATAATGAATTGAGAGAAATCATAGAGTTAACGGTTAATAACTTACCTGATCGTTGTCGACTTATTTTTATCATGGTGCGGGAAGAAGGGAAAAAATATAAAGATGTTGCTGAAATCCTTTCTATTTCAGAGAAGACCGTACAAGCACAAATGGTCATAGCAGTAAAAAAAATTGGAGCCGTAGTCAATAATTATCGTTCCTCTGTTTAATAAGTTCGTAAATAGGTTTGAATAATATGAAAAAGCGTGATGATGTAATTTGGGAGAAAATCGCTTTGAGTCTATCAAACGAGGAATTGTCCGAAACCGACAAAAAAGACCTTGATGATTGGCAGGAAAATGATGTAGAAAACAGAAAATTGCATGATATACTGAATGGTATTCATTTGTATTCAGAGGATGATGCTTTGACAGACAAAGAAGAAATTCTGAATCTAACCTATTCAAAAATGTTTTCCATAATTCCATCCGAAAACAAATCCAGAAAAAAAAGCCGGTTTATCCTATTGAGTATTGCCGCATCCATTCTTTTACTGTTGAGTTTTGGAACGTATCTTTTTCTGAAAAATCAGAATAATGGAAATGTTCTTTCCTATTATTGTGCCGCCGGAGAACATGCCAAAAAGGTAATTCTTCCAGACGATACAGAGGTCATCCTGAACTCCGATTCCCGTCTGACATTTAGTAAGAATAGCTTCTCTCACCATCATCGGAATGTAAAACTGGATGGAGAGGCTATGTTTTCGGTCACGCACGATAAAAAACATCCTTTTTTAGTGGATGTATCTGTTGGTCAAATCAAGGTCCTTGGAACAAAATTCAATGTAAGGTCTTATCCCAACGAAGAAAAAACGGAAGCAACACTGATTGAGGGTAGTGTGGAAATCAGTAGCAAAGAGACAAAAGAAGTTATTCGAATCAAACCGGATGAACAAGCTTCCATATCCCGGAAAAACGGATCACTTAGTGTAGCTCAGGTTAATGTAGATGACTTTATTATGTGGAAAGACGGTTGGCTTCAATTTCAGTCGATGCCTTTAAAGGAAATTACTCGTTTGCTGGAACGTCATTACAATGTAAAAATCACCATCCAGAATGACAATCTGAATAATGCACTATTTACCGGTCGGTTTAATGAGGATGAAGGATTGGAAAACATCATCAGTGTCATTCAACTATACTGCAAATACAAATACATCATCAAGAACAATGAATACTTTATTATCTGATAATTAATACATGGAGTTTACTTCTAAAAAAATAAAGCATTTCATATCAAGCATGACATCTGGAAAACACAAAAATAGCCCATTGATTTGGATTATCATTTGTTTTCTAGTCAGTGCTCCCTTGCATGTATTTTCACAGAATCAAGACAAAATCACCATACAACTGAAAAATGTTACTATTGAAAAGGCTTTCAGGGTAATTGAAAAACAAAGTGGATTTTCCTTCTTTTACAATGCGAAAGACCTGAACCTGAAAACAAAATCAGATTACAGCATTACAAATAAAAAGCTCGAGGCTGCCTTGGAAATTGTTCTAAGAAACCAGCCTGTGGAATTTTTCATCAAGGATAAACACATTGTTCTGAGCAAAAAAAAAACATCTTCACCTCAGGAACAGACAAAAGTATCAATTCCAAAAGGTAAAGTTTCAGGAAAAGTCCTGGATTCAAAGGGAGAAGCAATAGCCGGAGCAACGGTCATGATCAAGAATACCACTACGGCAACTTCTACTGACCTGAACGGCTCCTTTTCTATCCTGACTACGTTAAAAAATACTTTAATTGTGTCCTATTTGGGGTATCTTCCAATGGAAATTCAGGTAGAAAACCTGAAAACCAATCTTACTATAATTTTGGAAGAAGACAGTAAAAAATTGGAAGAGTTTGTATTGGTCGGTTACGGTAAACAAAAGAAAATCACCGCTATTGGCTCTCAATCAAGCCTTTCTATTCGTGATCTAAAGTCTCAGCCCGTTGGCAACATAACCAACTCAATTGCCGGAAGAATTGCCGGTATCATTAGCGTTCAAAGAAGCGGAGAACCCGGCTATGACGGATCTGAAATTTATATCCGTGGCATTTCTACTTTTACCAGTAGCAGCCCTCTAGTCCTGGTTGACGGTATTGAACGAACGTTTGCCAATGTAGACCCTGAAGACATTGAAAGTTTCTCCGTTCTTAAGGATGCCTCTGCCACTGCTGTTTATGGCGTCAGAGGTGCTAACGGTGTTATCCTGATTGAAACAAAAAAAGGCACAGCAGGAAAACCAAAAATCAACTTTCGTGCGAACCAGGGGGTCACCCAATTTACAAAAGTGCCAGAATTTGCCGATGGTGTTACCTATTTACAGATGGCCAACGAAGCGTATGCAAACTCCAATCCCAAAGCTACAATGCCTTTATATTCCGAGGAAAGAATCCAGAAAACAGCAGATGGATCCGATCCTGATCTGTATCCAAACATCAATTGGATAGATCAGCTGTTTAACAAATATGGACAAAACCGCCGTATCAACACGAATATAAACGGAGGTTCTGACAACGCAACCTATTATTTGTCAGTGGGTTATTACAATGAATCAGGCATGTATAAAGAAGATGAAATGGCACAATACCATTCATCCATCAACTTTACCCGATACAACTTCACCAGCAATATGAATCTTCAATTGCTGGAGCATACCAAACTGGACTTTGGTGCATCCGGATGGATTGCCGACGGTAATTATCCAGGTTCTAGCGGTAGCAGTATATGGAATGCGGCATTTGTTTTGCCTCCGATTGTTATTCCTGCCCGTTATTCCAATGGTTATATCGCTCAAACGAGAACCGAAGATGTTATGAATCCCTACGATCTTTTAACCCAAACAGGTTATGTCAGTGATTTTAAAAGTCAGCTCTGGTCAAACATTCGACTGACACAGGATCTTAGTCCTTTCATTAAAGGTTTGTCTGCTTACGGTATGTTTTCTTTTGACAACTACAACGAACATAGAATTGCAAGGACAAAGACGGTTGACACCTATCTTGCGACCGGAAGGGATGAAAATGGAGCATTGATATTTGACCAAATGCGAATTGGTTCCAGTTATTTGGGTTTTAGCAGATCCAACGGTGGCTTCCGCCAATTTTATACAGAAGCAGCGCTGAATTATTCCAATTCCTTTGGGAAACAGGATGTCAGTGGTATGATCTTGTACAACCAAAGTGACAAAACCGATGCTTTCGCCAGTGATGTCATCAGCTCCTTACCATCACGTTATCAAGGTATTGCAGCAAGAGCTACCTATGCCTATGATACTAAATATATGGCGGAAATCAATTTGGGATACAATGGATCAGAAACTTTTGAATCCGGCTCCAGATTTGGACTTTTCCCTTCCTATGGTTTAGGCTGGATTGTTTCGAACGAAAAATTCTTTGAACCCCTTGCCCAATATGTTCAGTTACTGAAATTCAGAGGTTCTTATGGTACAGTTGGAAATAGTAGCATCGGTGGCCGGCGTTATGCTTATATAACAACAGTAACTTCTACCAATGGATACTCCTTCGGCAAAACGACAGATAACAGTTACAACGGGCTGGACGTCGGAGATTATGCCGCTACAGTTACGTGGGAAAAAGCAAAAAAACTGAATATCGGTGCAGAATTACTCACCTGGAATAACGCCCTATCTTTGACCATTGACTGGTTTCAGGAAAATAGAGAAGGCATCTTCCTTCAACGTGGAGATCTTCCGGATTATGCAGGAGTAAGAGATGCACCATGGGGTAATTTAGGTGAGGTTTATAACCATGGTTTTGATGGAACATTCGCTTTGAATAAAAAATTGTCAAGCGATTTTTCTGTCGAATTCCGGGGAAACTTTACCTGGAACCGGGCTACTGTCATTGAAAATGCCAACGCACCCTGGCCATATCCATGGCAACAACGTAAAGGCAGAAAATTAGGTCAACGATTTGGGAAAGTGGCAATAGGCCTTTTCCAAAGTGAAGAAGAAATAGCAAACAGTCCTCTTCAAACCGGTGATATTAAACCTGGAGACATCAAATACAAAGACCTGAATCCGGACGGAAAAATTGACAGCTATGATGAAGGACCAATCGGATATGGCTCTATTCCTGAAATCATTTACGGTTTTGGCCCAAATATCAGCTACAAAGGTTTTGCTGTTGGCGCATGGATAAAGGGAATCAGTAACGTCGATATTTCATTGGGTGGTGAAGGTTTTCAACCTTTTTCACATGAAGGCGCCCGTGGCAATTTGCTCAGCAACATAACAGACAGATGGACACCAAATGGGACCAACCTCAACCCCACTTATCCAAGGCTGACCTATCCATCCACCTCCAATTCCAATTATGACACTAGCAGTTGGTGGATCAAGAATGGTGCATTTCTCAGACTTCAGAACATAGAAATAAGTTATACTTTCAGAAGAAGCGATTTACTGAAACCCTTCGGATTAAATAGCCTGAGACTATATCTAATAGGATATAATGTTGCTACGTTGAGCGAATTTAAGATGTGGGATGTGGAACTGGGCGATGGTAAGGGCGCCAGTTACCCACTGACCAAAACTTTCAATATGGGCATTGATTGCCAATTTTAATAAACTATAGAACAATGAAATTCAGGGCCCTTATTAATATATGCTTTTTACTGCTGGTATTCACTGCATGCAGTGAATACCTGGATCAGGTTCCGGATGACCGCCAGACAATGGAAGAAGTCTTTCAAAAGAAGCAACCCTCTGAAGAATTTCTGGCCAATGTTTACAGTTATATCCCCGATGAATCTAATATTTGGGATGGATCTCCCTGGACAGGAAACACCGATGAGGTCGAAGTTGCTTGGGCAAAATACGCTATCTATCGCATTAATATTGGAAACTGGAACGCAGATACAGCACCCTTTTCCCAATTAGACAATTACTACAAAGGCATCCGTTCAGCTACCTATTTTATCAATCACATTGACGGGAATGCGGAAATCCTGAAACTGGACGGCCAGGATCTGCTTGATCAATACAAAGCGGAAGCTCGCTTTCTCAGAGCCTATTACTATTTCTTATTGATGCGTCAATATGGGCCGGTAGTCCTGGTTGGCGAAAAAGAGATCCCAGTCGATGCATCCGTCGATGATATTCAGTTGGCAAGAAGTCCGTTTGATTCTTGTGTCAGCTATGTGGTCAATGAGTTGGATAAATCTATACTCAATCTGCCATTGATTCAGCCAGCCGAGAAAGACTACGGCCGAATTACGAAAGGCATTGCTATGGCTTTGAAATCAAGATTACTGCTTTACGCAGCAAGTCCGGAATACAATGGAAATACAGATTTAGCCACCTTTAAAAATTTGGATGGAACACAACTGATTTCTCAGACCTATGACAAAGAAAAATGGAAAAAAGCGGCTGACGCAGCCAAGGCTGTCATTGACCTAAATATCTACCAATTGTATAAAGACGTTTCCGGCAATCCGGTCAAGTCCTACCGCAACGTTCTTCTTACCCCATGGAACAATGAATGTATTTTTGTACGAAAAAGCAACAACCTGTCGACTTGGGATATTCATTGTTCCTTGCGCTCTGCAGGTGGTTGGTGCGGTCTGGGGCCTACTCAGGAAATGGTGGATGCCTATTTCATGAAAGACGGTAAATCAATTGAAGAATCACCTCTTTACAGTGAGACAGGTTTCACAAACAACATCTACAACATGTATATTAATCGGGAACCTCGGTTTTATGCCTCCATCCTATACAATGGGAAAAAATATTTTGGTGGAAACATTACAAGCAAAGATTCTTTGGTCGCTCGTTTTAACTTTTCAGGCAAAGATGGAAAGAAATATGGTGGTGAAGACTATTCGCACACAGGTTATCTTATTTACAAAAACCTTTCACCGGAAACCAACCGCCTGACCGGTAAAAACAACAGCCGACCGCTGGTACTTTTCAGACTCGGTGAAATATACCTGAATTACGCAGAGGCGATGGCAGAATATGGTGGCGCCAATTCAGTGGAAGAATCACTGAAATACCTCAATCTGATTCGTGAAAGAGCCGGTATTCCTAAATATGGCAGTGACGAGCTACCCGCTGTTTCAGGCCAGGAACTTATAAACAAAATTCGGGCAGAACGAAGGGTTGAACTAGCCTTTGAAGGTCACCGTTGGTTTGATGTCAGAAGATGGAAAATCGTAGAAGATATGATGGGAGACATGCATGGCATGGATATCAACAGCGACGGAAATCAATTTTACAGACGCGTTGTCGTTTCAACGCACCAATGGAAAAAGGCCTACTACTGGTGGCCAATAACCCAATATGAAATGGACCGATCCCACAAGATGGTTCAGAATCCAGGTTGGTAATTTTGAGAACCAAGCCAAGTGTGGAGTAGTGTTATTTCTACTTAATGTGCAGATGATTTTGACTAAAAAGGGTTTATATATACATGTTTTGATTAGGATTACCCTTTATTTGAAAACAAGTGGAAAATAGGAATTTCAGTACTCCCACATGGATTGGTTAAATTGAAAAAAAAATTAAAATAAAAAAAATTAAAACCATGAAACATTTATTCTTTCCTTTTCTTAGAAAAATTACCATACTTATGGTTCTTTCCTTTTTAATTGTACTAAATCTGACCGCACAAGTGCCACAAGTTCCATTAACAATTGAAGATGCGGTTCTAACCCCGTCAGATTTGACTGGTACCTACGTTATCCAAACCTTTGAAGGTATATGTATGAGCCCATTCGTTGGCGTATGGGGCGATAATGCAGTCATAGGCTTTACCGGTACCAACTTTGCAATGGATATTGTTAAAGCTTCTGAAACAACGTACTACATACAATACGGTGACAAAAAGATCAATTATTCACATGAATGGGATCTAAAATGCGACAATACGTCCGCTGACAAAATTGAATGGCAAATCAACGTAATAAGCGGCGATACGGTATCACTTCAAAGAAAAGGGGAGAATAAGTATATAAAGTATCAAATTACAGGTGACCCATCTTTGACAAGATTTTATTCGGATGCAGGAGATCCAACCAAACTTCTGATGCGGAAAGTAACTAGTAAAAGACCGGTGAATATTCCAGAAGCATCTAAATACAACTGGGTTGCTAATGCATTGAATGCACAGGATTTATCCGGCAAATATCTGATTCAGAACTCGACGAAGGATTTTATGACCACGGATGCTGCCACAGATAATGATATCAGTATTGTTGCTTCCAGCGACTCAGCCTTTGCTCTGGATCTGGTAAAACAAGTGGATGGTACCTATATCATTTCCTCTGGAGATTTGATGGCAAACAATTTACATTCCTGGCTTTTACGTTTTGATGTCTTTACTACAGCATGCAATACATGGAACATCAATATTATTCAAGGCAATCAGGTGACCATTCAAAGAGCCAGAGATGGTCAATTTCTAAAAAATCAACAAAACCCTGACGTATCGGGTATTTACAAATACTATACCAATGGGGGTAACGATAATGATGTAAATTATTACTTGCAAACGGTAACGGGCATAGTAACGGATAAAATAGTATTAACTAACGGCATAAATACCGCTCAGGCATTGTACGATGGTACAACTGATGCCAATTATCAACCCAATGCAAGAGCGACATTCCAAGAAGCTATCAATGCGGCCAAATCCGTGAAGGACAATTCTTATGCAACACAAACTCAGGTAGATCAAGCCCTGATAACGTTGAATGCAGCAAATAATGCATTTAATGCTTCCATAGCTACAGGCATTCCAAGTAACCTTCTTAGTTCTGTTGTTATTTCAAAAAATCCTGTGTATGATGTTTTATCACTAACTAATACCTCCAATGTAACTAAAATAGCAATTTACAGCACCATTGGACAAGAAGTATACACTCAGAAAGTAAATGGAAGTGAACTTTCCATTTCTGTAAACAACTGGCAATCTGGTTTATATTTAGTGAAACTGACGGACATCAGCGGACAAACAAAAACGTTGAAAATCAAAATTAAATAGCATTAAAAAGAACTCAATAGGATGTCTGCATTTTAAGACATCTTATTGAGATTCAATAAACAAAATTTATTCTTATTTTTGAGAAATAGAAACGCAATGAATCATACGCGTTGACTATTTTAAAATTTCACAGAACCAATCCATATTATAATCAATCATGAATTTTAAAGCCAAATTAAATTTTACGTTGGTCTTGCTCCTATCCGTATTATCGAGCAACCTCATTGCCCAAACCGACGTGGGAAATGTCATTTACAACAAAAATAGCGGAAAAGTGCTGAGTGTTGGAAAAACAGAACTTGTCAACTGGAAAAAAATAGACGATACAAACACCAGCATGATCACCTATACCGGAAATTGGGGAGCAGGAAGCTACAATCAGGGTTATAACAATTCGGAGCATTTTGCTCAATCGCTCACTTCCTCTGCTAAATTCACTTTTACCGGTGTGAAAGCCAGGTATTATGGTTATTTGAGAAATGACCTCGATGTAGCTGAAATCAGAATTGACGGCAAGTTCGTTAAATATATAGATTGCTATTGGGGCAGTTCTTTTGACGCAATGATGTTTGAAACCCCATTGCTTCCCTATGGTCAACATACGTTGGAAGTCTTGCCTACGGGCAAAAAAGCGGCCGATTTTGAAATCATTGTTGATGCCTTTGAATATACAACCAGCAACGAATCGGTACTGTCGATTGTGCAGACACCCTTCACCGGCGAACAAAACCAACGTTGGAAAATTCAGAAACTCAATGAGACCGATTTTCAGTTGATCAACCTGGCAAACAACATGGCCATCAGCGTTTTTGACACTTCAAAACCTGAAATAGCCTTTCTAACACTTTCACCACAAAGCAGTTCAAACAATCAGCTATGGAGAGCAGCGACCACCGACCTCAACTATCAAAGTCTGACCAACCTGGCCACTTCCACCAAAATGGATATAGCCTCAACAACAGACAGTGCCCTTGCCATACAAGCTGCAACAAGTACAGCAATTAGTCAACAATGGGGATTGTGGGAAGCTGACAAAATTTCCCAACCCTTTAAACCTGGATTCAAATATTATTATAAGATACAAAATAACGCCGGTTTGGTGATCGATAACAATGGTTCAATCAGTAACAATACCTTTTTCAATCTGAAGGCTGACCAATCAACAACCAATACCGGTCAGCAATGGATGTTGCAAAATGCGGCCAATGGATCTTATACACTTACCAATGTCAAAAGCGTTAAGAATATTGATAATTCCACCGGATCAACTGCAGATGGAAATAAGATGCTTCAATGGGATATCAACAGTGAAAACGTCAATCAACAGTGGAAAATAACCTATTATGGGTATTTCTATACCATAACCAATGTCGCCAGCAGTAAAAACATGGATTGGAGAAATACGGTCAGTCAAGGCGTCATTTGTCAATACACCGCCGATGCCACCAATAACTTCCAACAATGGAAAATTGAGCAGACTGCCCAACGGGAATATCACGAATGGGAAGATGAAAAGACATTTGGAATCAACAAACTCCAGGGACATGCCACATACGTACCTCATGCCTCTCTGGAAGAACTGAAAAATGACCCCAGTTTCGAAAAACCCTGGTTGGCACCAAATTCATCCTATTACCAATCTCTCAACGGAACCTGGAAATTCAACTGGGTGAAACAACCCTCAGACAGACCCGTAGACTTCTATAAAACGGATTATGATGTCTCTGCCTGGAAAGAAATACCCGTCCCTTCCAACTGGGAAATGAACGGATTTGGCACACCTATTTATACAAATGTTACGTATCCGCATGCTGATACCCCACCCTACATCATGCCCAGAGCAGGTTGCACCAGCGAAAAAGAGCCCAATCCAGTTGGATCCTACCGACGTAATTTTGAGATTCCTTCAAACTGGGACGGCAAGCAAATCATCATTCACTTTGACGGTTGTTACAGCGGACTCTATGTTTTCGTCAACGGCCAAAAAGTTGGATATAGTCAAGGGGCAAACAACGACGCAGAATTTAATATCACATCCTATGTAAAAACAGGCACCAACACATTGGCTTGCGAAGTATACCGCTGGACGGACGGCAGTTATATAGAGGATCAGGATATGTTCAGATTGAGTGGAATTCATCGCGATGTGTTTGTCTACGCACGTCCTGACAGATTTATCAGAGACTATTTCCTGCTATCCGATTTTTCAAACAATGACTTTACCACAGGCACATTCAAAGTAAAAAGCTCCATCCTAAATGCAGGAGCATTGACTTCAGAAGCAGCCAAACTGGAAATTACTCTGGTCGATCCAAAAGGAGTCGATGTGCTCACGATGAGTCAGGATATTAAAACCATGACCAGCGGTGAAGAAGTTCAATACAACCTGGAAAAAACAGTAGCCAATCCCTCCCTTTGGTCTGCCGAAAAACCCAACCTCTACGCAGCTATCGTAACGCTCAAAGATGTCAATGGAAATGTGCTGGAAGTACTTTCCTCTAAATTTGGCTTTCGAAAAGTTGAGATTAAAAACAAACGCGTGTATATAAACGGTGAGCCCATTTTATTTAAAGGAACAAACCGACACGATATTCATCCAAAATATGGAAAAGCCGTACCTGTTTATTCCATGATACAGGATATTGTACTGATGAAAAAGCACAACATCAATACTCTTCGTACCAGTCACTATCCCAACGATCAGAAAATGTACGCCTTGTATGATTACTACGGTCTTTATATTATGGATGAAGCCGATCTGGAATGCCATGGAGATCAATCCCTGAGCAGCAATCCTGATTGGTTGCCAGCCTTTAACGATCGCATGACCCGAATGATAGAACGAGACAAAAACCATCCATCAGTTGTTTTCTGGTCCATGGGCAACGAATGCGGTGGTGGCGTAAATTTCTTCAAAGTGTACGATACAGCCAAAGCCCTTGATACCTCCCGGCCTGTACATTATGAAGGAAATAGTGCATCAGCCGATATAGATTCCAGAATGTATCCATCTGTGGCAGATGTTAAAAGTATAGATGCCCTTGTCACCGACCGTCCATTCTACATGTGCGAATATTCACATGCCATGGGAAATGCCATCGGTAATCTTTATGAATACTGGGATTTCATTGAAAATTCATCTACCAGATCTATTGGTGGTTGCATCTGGGACTGGGTAGATCAGGGAATCAACAAATTCGGAACGGACAGCACCAAATTCTATTACGGTGGAGATTTCGGAGACAGCCCAACCGATCTGGATTTCTGTATGAACGGCATAACAACACCAGATCGCAGGATTACCGCCAAATTGCTGGAAGTTAAAAAAGTCTATCAATATGTAAAAATGAAAGCGTTTAATCTGGCAACAGGTACCTTTTTCATTAAAAACGGCTATGACTTTACCAATCTCAATGAACTGAATCTCAAATGGATCCAGATGAAAGATGGAGTAGCTGTTGATTCCGGTACCATGGAATTACCAGATGTGAAGCCTAACGCCAGTGTCATAGTGACTGTTCCATACAACAAATCATACGATACAGGTAGCGAGTATTGCCTAAACCTCTATGCCAACCTTAAACAAGATCACAGTTGGGCCGATGCCGGATATATGATTGCCTCTGAGCAGTTTGTCCTTAAAAACAGACCCGCCTTGCAAGCCATCAACACTACTGCCGTCAATGGATTGACCGTCAACCTGGAAGGAGACAATCAAACCATTCAGGGTAAGGATTTCAGCGTAGTCTTCAATAAGCTAACTGGAATCATGACCTCCCTGAAATACAATAATCAGGAAATGTTATTCAGCAATAAAGGGCTTAAATTCAGCTACTATAGAAGCATCAGCAACGAAAAGCGGACATACAGCGAACCAACAATTACTTGTCTGTCATACAATATCGTAACAACTGAAGACCTAAAAACAGCAACCGTGACCACTTCCATGAGTGCTAAAAACACCTTAGGAACCTATCCGTATACCATCACATATACCATTTATGGAAACGGCGCCATTGATGTGAACACCAGCATAACCAACAACGGAGCTCTTGGCACTATCCCGCGTATTGGTTTACAAATGGCTTTGACAGCTGGTCTGGAAAATGTAGAGTGGTACGGTCGTGGGCCTCACGAAAACTATATTGACCGTAAAAAATCAGCCTTTATTGGCCAATACAGCAATACGGTAACCGGTTTGTTTGAACATTATATCCGATCTCAAAGCAATGGTAACCGCGAAGATATTCGTTGGGTAAGTATTTCTGATGAAGCCAAAAAAGGCATCAGAATCACATCCGGCGGAAACATGAACTTTACGGCACAACACCTGACAGATGAAAAACAATGGTCAATGACTCATGAGTATACCTACAATACAATCAAAAAGCCTGAAACGTACCTGAGTCTCGATTATTTGCAACAAGGTTTGGGTAATGCCAGCTGTGGACCTGATCAATTGCCGGAATACAAAGTTCCAGGAAAAACAACTTTTAAATATATGTTCCGCATTGAACCCAATGCTGCATTCGATACTGGATTGACCGGTCCTCAAAAGAAGGACCAGTCCTTGATTATTTACCCCAATCCAACAGACGGCATCCTGAATTTTACCCTGGATGCCCAATGCAAAGATGAAGGAGAATTAACTATTTATAATTCGAATGGAAGTGTCATAAAAAACAAAACCATCAAAGCCGGAATCACTTCATTTAATGTAGATATAAACAAAGCGCTTAACGGAATCTATTTGTACGAGCTTTCCTACAACGGGAAAAAAGTACAGGGAAAAATTATGAAAATATAGAAAGTATGAGAAGATTACTTATTATCCTATTTGCAACCATCGTTTCAACATCTTTTGCCCAAACATGGAAGAACCCTTATACACTTTCAGGTGAAATACCTTTGGGTGGAACAGGTGGCATTGGTGACCCATATATCATGAAGTATAATGGCACTTATTATTTATACGCAAGCAACGATGGCGAATTGATTTTGAGATGTTGGTCGTCTAAGGATCTGATTAATTGGTCTGATGCAATCATATGCTCCACTGATGCTAAAATTAATGGAGCTTATGCCCCTGAAGTTGTTTATTGGAATGGGACTTTTTACATGTATACCTCTCCCTATGGAGCAGGTCATTATGTATTGACAAGTACCAGTCCAACAGGACCATTCAAAGCCGTAACCGGCAATTTGGGCAAAGTCATTGATGGTTCTGTATTTATCGACGACGATGCGAAATGGTATTTCTACCATGCTGATGGATCCGGTATCCTGGGTTGTGCCATGCCAACGCCAACATCTATTGGGGCCGATGTTAATATAAACGCACAAATGAATGGCCAGTGGACGGAAGGGCCATGTGTCATCAAAAGAAACGGGATCTATTACTTGTTGTTTACGGGTAATCATGTGGTTTCAAAAGGTTATAGGACTAATTATGCCAAGAATACCAAAAGTCCCATTACTTCCTTTTCACCACAAGTTGCACAGAATCCTATACTCATCAGTACCGAAGGTTCTGTTGTAGGACTGGGTCATGGATCTGCTTTTATCGGACCCGACTTGGATACGTACTATTTTACCTATCATAGTCTTGCCGGCGTTTATAATGCATGCCCATACAGACGACTTAACATTGATCGCATAGCCTGGAACGGCGATAAATTATTGATGTTGGGGCCAACGAACTGGAACCAACAAGCACCACAATTGGCTACTTCGGATTATTTTAACAGAACCGACATCGGATCGAATTGGACGATGCCAAATGGAGGCAATTGGGGTATTAGTAATCAGGACCTGATGTTTCAGGAGGTGATGAATGAAACCACAGAAACGGCACACAAGGCTATCTTTAGTTCAGCAACAGCATCCGATTATACGGCTGAATTTACCATCAAGGAAGTTGCACGAAATAACGATTTGGCTAAGCTTGGAGCTGTTTTTAGTTACACCAACGAACTAAACTATGGTGTAGCCTTATTTCATAGTTTTACCAACCAATTGGAAATCAATTTTTTAATAGATGGGACCTGGGGTACTGCTCAATTCGTTAATATGCCTGTTGGTTTCAAGTACAATGTCTGGCACAGCATTCGAATTGAAAAATTTACCACAAGCTATAAGTTCTTTGTAGATGGAATGCAAAAAGCGTCTTTAACAAGCAACCTTGCAGGAGGTCGCGTGGGTTATATGACCAGTTGGAACCAGGGCAATTTTTCTTACATAGCGATGAGCAACAAAGTAAAAGGATCGGGTATTTTCAATACCTTTAAACCAATCCCGGGTACTATTGCTGCTGTACATTATAATGCTGGCGGCGAAGGTGTGGGTTATCACGATCTGACTCCCGGAAATACAGGTGGACAATACATCAGAAATGATAGTGTGGATATCAGCACAAATACGGAGGGCGGTTTTCACATTAGCGAAAATCAAACAGGTGAATGGTACAATTACAATGTCAATGTTCAATCGACCGGTGTTTATAATGTAGGGATCAGGTATGCTACCACAAGCTCAACTTGTCAAATAAAGATAAAACAAGGTGACACCGATCTGACTAAAGTGATAGATCTTCCAACAACCGGTGGAATCACTACCTGGCATACGTTTACAATTCACGGTCTGAACTTAAGTGCGGGCAATCAAACGCTAAAAATAGAAACTATTACCGGTGATTTTAACTTCTATGAAATGCAGTTTAAATCTGCTGAAAATGAGGTGGTCACTAAAACCGATAATTTTGAAAAAACGTACAGCTCAGACTGGAATTACAGCGATGGAAACTGGAAAATTGAATCGGGTCAGGCCAGCATAGATGGTTATGGAAAAAAATTCATGGGCAATACCGGCTGGACCGATTATACCATTGAAACGGATATAACGTATATGAATTCAATGAATGCAGGTATCATCTTCAGGGTAAACAATCCAGCCCAAGGAGGAGCAAATGATAATCCCGGTTTAGGTACAGATTACCTTCAGGGCTATTATGTTGGTTTAAGTAAAACCTCGATTATTCTAGGGAAACACAATTATGGCTGGACAACCTTAAAAACTGCAGCTGGAGGCGCCTATTCTATTAATACTGCCTATCACGTTAAAATTGTTGCATCCGGGGCCAACATTAAAGTATACGTCACGGATATGACCACCCCTAAAATTGATTATACAGATCCCAATCCTATCATTAGTGGAAAAGTTGGCTTTCGTTCCTGCAATGTCCATGTACACTTCGACAATTTCAACGTAACAACTTTTGATAACACTGCGACAGGAATAAAGGACATTTCAAACAAAACCACTTTCAACAACCTGGAAATAGTGCCAAACCCTGTCCGCGATTTATTAACTGTAAATACTGCTAAAAGATCGGTTGCAAAAATATTTAATGCAACTGGTCAGTTAATGATTTCACAAATCATTGCAGGAAGCGACAATAGTATAAATGTTCAGCATCTGGCCAAAGGAATTTACATTTTAAAGTTAAAAAGCGAAGGAACAGAACTTTCCCGAAAATTTATTAAAGAATAGGTGGCTCCTAATTATACACCCTTAAAAAGCCATTAGTTAACTATTAAACTAACGCCAATAGCATTTGTAAAAGAATGTATTGGCGTTAGTTCATCTAGACTTTTCAGACAATTACACTAATATCAATCAATTCATGAAAAAAATAGTCAATTTACTAGCATTTTTTATGCTGGTCTCCGTCAACTTTAATGTGGTTTTGGCAGTAGACAATTTCAAACTCCACCCCTACTTTGATGCTGACTCAGAAGCCAGTTTATTGGTGACCTCAGGTACATATGGTGATGAACAGACTGCACAAAAAGCGATTTACCACAATGACGTGTCTTCTCCATGGAACTTTGGAACATACGAATTTGCCACTCAGAAATTCTTTATCTATACAGCATCAAGCGCCAGCTGGCAAGGTTCACAATGGCAAACATTGTCTGGTAATTGTCCAATAGTTTTTGATGGATATACTTTTCCAAGTACTTCTTTTTCTCCAGTGATTTTCTTTATAGCACCCGTTTCTGCAATCTACAAAGTAAATTCGAATTTTCAGTATAAGAGTACCCAGGGAAAAGCAACTGCGGGAGCTACACTTTTTCAATTTAAAGCAAAGGATGGTACAGAAGTTGTGAATATGAATTTCGGAAAAAAGTATACCGATAATACACTGCTTACATCTGATTTCTATGTGAACTTACATGCCGGTGATACCATTACATTTAACCAAACGGTTACTTTATGGGGTGACCCCTTTTGTCAATGGACTAAATTACAAGTCATGGGGAATGATAACGGCACTGCTTTCACCTCAATAGAAGCAAATGAATCCGGTTTCTATTTTGATAACTATTTGCAAGGAACTGATCTTTCCTATCTAAATACAAAGATTACGACCTCAGAAACTTTGATTGGGTCAGCTGTGGCAGGCACGACTCTCGGAACATATCCAGCCAATTCAATCAAGTTATTTCAGAGTGCGATTAATGCTGCAAAAAGCTTTTTGTTAAATCAGCCGAATGCAAAACAAGCAGAAATCAACACACAATTAGCAACATTGAGTACAGCTTATAACACTTTTGTAAACAGTTATAAATCGTCCGTTATAGTTACTGAAAATTCATCGGAGTTTAAAGTGACTTCCGGATTGTATTTGATTCGACTTAAAGGAACTGATTTATACCTGACTGCTCCAACAGAAAAAGGAACGACCTCTTTAAATAGAACGACCTATCAGACTTTGCGCGATGCAAATGTGCAAAATTGTCAAAAATGGAGCATTCAATTTAATAAAAACACCGAATTTACAAATCCACCACGTTATTCGTTTGTTACCGGAATTGATGGTAGTGCTAATTGGACAGAAGAGGATGCATCGCTTGTTGGTCACTTAGACGAGGCTGGAAATTTGAGAGAAAAAAATACGAGCGAAACCCAAGTTGGCGATGAAGGTCTATATCATAATTTTACAATTTATTTTGATGGAACTTCTTATGGATTAAATGATGCAGGATTGAACCGACCATTAAATATTTCAGCAGTAGTTAGTGGTACAGCTGTTACAATGAATTATTCTACGACAAGCCCTATCCAGTTTTTATATGAATTTATACCTGCACCCAATTTCCCCAATGCTATCAATCAAACAGAGTTGAATAATGTGAAAATTTATAGTATTGAAAATGGAGTAAAAATCATTACTGATAAAGTAATAACGGTGTCAGTTTATAACCTTGCAGGTGTACAAATTAAAAAAAGTATCGTAAATTCTGAGGAGACTATTGATTTGGCTAAGGGTGCTTATATCCTTAAATACAGCAATACGATTCAGAAAGTTATAGTTCGATAGAAATAGCGAGTACATCTAACTCTTAGAAAAGAATTAAAAAACGAAATTAATTACATAGCTAAAAATGAGAAAATTACTTTTTATCCTATTTGCGACCATGGTAACTGCATCCTTTGCCCAAACATGGAAAAACCCATTTACAAATCCGGATGGAATTGGTGACCCCTATATATTTAAAGATAAAGGCACATATTACTTATTCGCCAGCAACGGCGAGGAGCAAAAACTAAATTGTTGGTCGTCAAAAGACTTGGTCAACTGGTCTGCCCCCATTGTTTGTTCCACCGATGATAAAATTAGAGGTGCCTATGCTCCTGAAGTAGTTTATTGGAATGGGACTTACTATATGTATAATTCCCCCTATGGAGCTGGTCATTACGTCTTAACCAGTACGAGTCCGACAGGCCCCTACAAAGCCGTCACAGGCAATGTGGGCAAAGTGATTGATGGATCGGTTTTTATTGACGACGATGGCAAATGGTATTTCTATCATGCGGATGGATCAGGTGTTCTTGGATGTGCTATGTCAAGTCCTACCAATATAGGTGCAGATGTTAATCTGAATACACAAATGCTCGGTCAATGGACAGAAGGACCCTGTGTGATCAAAAGAAATGGAGTCTACTACCTATTGTATACCGGTAACCATGTCGTGTCACCTGGCTATAGGACTGATTATGCTAAAAATATTGTAGGCCCCATCAGTAAATACACTCCCCAAGCTGCACAAAATCCAATACTAATCAGTACAGAAGGTTCATTTATAGGATTGGGTCATGGAACCGCCTTTATCGGTCCCGATCTGGATACTTACTATTTTACGTATCACAACCTGGCAAGTGTTGTGAATGGAGGTCCGCAACGAAAATTGAATATAGATCGTATGGCCTGGAATGGGGAGAAATTATTGATATTAGGACCTACTAACTGGAACCAACAAGCACCACAACAGGCCACTTCCGACTATTTTAACAGAACCGACATCGGAACGAATTGGACAATGCCCAATGGAGGCAATTGGGGAATTCGTAATCAGGAGCTGATGTTTCAGGATATCATGAATGAAACAACGGAAACGGCACACAAGGCTATTTTTAATACAGCTTCTGCAACTGATTTTACGGCTGAGTTTACTGTAAAAGAAGTTGCAAGAAATAATAATTCGGCCAAGCTCGGTGCTGTTTTCAGTTATACCAACGAGCAAAATTATGGAGTCGCTTTATTACACAGTGCAACCAATCAATTGGAAGTTAATTTTCTAATCAATAACACATGGGGAACCCCATACTATTTGGACTTGCCATCCGAATTCAACTATTCCGTTTGGCACAGCATACGCATTGAAAAGCAGAAAACAAGCTATAAGTTTTATGTAGATAAAATGCTAAAAGCCTCTTTAAGAAGCAACCTTGGAGGAGGTAGTGTTGGGTATATGACTAGTTGGTGTCAGGGCAATTTTGCCTACATAGCGTTTAGCAACAAAGTGAATGGATCAGGTATTTTCGACACCTATAAACCCATTCCCGGAATTATTACTGCTATTCATTACAATACTGGCGGCGAAGGGGTAGGTTATCACGATCTGACACCAGGCAATGCAGGTGGACAATACATCCGGAACGACAGTGTGGACATCAGCACCAATCCTGAAGGTGGTTATCATATAAGCGGAAGCCAAACAGGTGAATGGTACAAATACAATGTAAATGTACAGACTACCGGTGTTTACAATGTTGGGATACAGTATGCTGCAACAAGTTCAACCAGTCAAATACGAATTATGCAAGGCGACACCGATTTGACGGGAGTTATTGACCTTCCGGCAACCGGGGAGACAAGCACATGGAAAACATTTACCATTCATGGCTTAAACTTGATCTCCGGCTATCAAACCCTCAAAATAGAAACCGTTACAGGCGATTTTAGTATCTATGAAATGCAGTTTAAACCTGCTGAAAATGAAGTGGTCACTAAAAGTGATACTTTTGAAAAATCATTCAGCTCAGACTGGAATTACAACGATGGAAACTGGACCATTGAATCTGGTCATGCCAATATAAATGGTTTTGGCAAGAAATGCTTTGGCAGTACAGGTTGGACCGATTACACCATTGAAACAGATGTCACTTATATTAATACCATGAATGCAGGTGTCATTTTTCGTGTCAACAACCCTGCCAATGGAGGCGCCAATGATAATCCCAGCGCAGGAACAGACTTCCTTCAAGGATACTTTGTCGGCTTAACTAAAACATCTGTAATCCTTGGAAAACAAAATTATGGCTGGAAGCAATTAAAATCTTTGGCAGGTACCTATTCGCTTAATACGGCGTATCACATCAAAATAGTTACATCCGGGGCTAACATTAAAGTATACGTTACGGATATGACCATCCCTAAGATTGACTATACAGACCCCAATCCAATTATTAGTGGGAAAGTGGGCTTTCGCTCCAACAATGTCCATGTACATTTCGACAATTTAACTGTGACAACGACAGATAAATATGCAACTGGAATAAAAGACATTTCAAACAATCCAACGTTCAACAACCTTGAAATTGCCCCAAACCCGGTGCGCGATGTATTAACTGTTAGTGCTACTAAAAAATCAGTTGCAAAAATTTACAACACAACAGGCCAGTTAATGATTTCACAAATCATTGAAGGAAGTAACAATAACATAGCTGTTGGGCAACTCACTAAAGGCCTTTACATTATTAAGTTAAGCGGAGACGGAACAGAAAGTTCCAGAAAATTTATAAAAGAATAGAGGCTCCTGAATTATACCAGTGAATAGTATTTAATTAAAATCACTGAGTTAAGTTAACATACTTAATTCAGTGATTTTGTTTTATATTTACATGCCAAAATAATTAAACCCTTTATGAGAAAAACATTTTTACTATTTATATCGATTTGTATCTCACAGATAATAGCTGGTCAATCACTTTTAAATGATTCTCTAAATCTGAATTTTAATAGAAATCTGTATCGTGATAATTGGTCTTCATTGCGCAACAATTGTAAAACAGAACTTGACAGTCTTCAAAAAAAGTCAGGTAGAGCATCCTTATTTATTGGAGCATTTTCTGTAGAAAATCAAAAATCCTATTGTACTCTTTCCCAAAATATTTATTTACCCGACAATTTCCAACATCTAACTGTTTCTATTTACTCAAAAGGGGATGCCGATAAAGCCTATTTAAAGATTTTCAATACCAATAATGGGAAAGTCGATCAGGCAGATTCCATATTTCTCGAGAACTCGGATGAATGGGAAAAAAGCGAACTTCATCTTGATCATTCATCTTCCCGAATCTTACATGTGGAAGTGAAATTGGAAGGTTCATCCTCTTTTTGGATTGATCAATTGGAAATAAAACTCGACAATAAGGATTTATACAAAATACCGGTAAAACAGATCGCATTTGATTCCAAAACAATGAAGTCTATTCAATCAGCCGAACCTTTGGATACCTTTTCACTCCACTATGAAAAACAATTATCAATTATTGGAGATAAAAAAGTGATTGGTATAGGCGAATCTTTACATGGTTCTCACGAAATGAGTATTTGGAGAAATCAGTTGATCAAGTATTTGGTTCAGAATGAAAATTGCAAATTGGTCATCCTCGAGGGGCCCAATGATTTTGTATCAAGACTTGATCATTATATTCAAAGTCAAGATATGGAAGAACCCACTTTAGTGTTTGATGGTCAAGCACAAATATTTCATTATACAGAAGAAATGTTGGAATTAATCCGTTGGCTCAAGAATTACAATCAAACAGCTTCTAAGAAAGTGAAAATAGCAGGAATGGATATTTACAACGATTATGAAGGAAAATACAAAGCAATTCTATCTTCCAGAGATGACTCTTTATTAACGAGGTTAAATAAAATTTTCGATCCCCGCATTTTACACAAAGAAATTTTAAATAGCAAGAACTACATAATCAATCTATTATCAACTGAAAAGTACGATCAACTATCAAAATTGGTGTATGACAATATCTGCTTATATACAACAACCGTGAATGCAAGAAATGATATTAGAGACTCTTGTATGTTTGAGAATGCAAAAGATCTGATTGCAAACTATACAGATTCTAATGAAAAAACGGTGATATGCGGTCATCTTGAACATATGGTAAAAGATCGGTTTTCAACCAATTTTACTAATTTAGGAAGCTACCTGAATAATCAGTACAAAAATAAATACTTCGTTATTGCGCAACTTGCCGGAAATGGGGACTATTTTGCCGCAGGTAGATCCTATAAATTACTTCCTCCCAAAATGAATAGCATTGAAAGCCTATGCTCTTTCAATAAATCGGATGCCTTCATTATTCAAACCAAGGATATCCAAAAGAGTAAGAACGATGAATTTCTCCATAGGAATATTGGTGGATTTTCTGACTATAAGCAGTTTTATCCAATAACTAAACTAACAGATAATTTTGACGCACTCCTTTTTATTAAGGAGTCAACACCACTCCAAGTTAGAATGCGCTCCATTCAAATCGATAAAGGTTTACCTGATTTGTCTACCACTATCCAAACCAAACCAAAAAGCAAACCAGGTTTGAATACATACCACCCAAATGCAATAAATGACATTAAAAATGGTATATATTCCGTTGTCAATGAAGGAATTGTGTTTACATCAGTTGATGATAGCACACTTAAAATGGTAGTTAGTAATCAACCGTCAGTCCCCGAGAATCATTTTGAAGTGAAAAGAATAACAAAGAAGGCCAACAATTCATGGGAACTGGAAGTCTTATTGACAAAGGATGGTTTAAGCGAATTGATGAAAGCGACAAACGAATCCGATCAAATAGCACTAATTCTGAATGAACGAATAGTCCTTGCACCTAGTATGAATGGTTGGAAGGGGAATTATCAATTATACTTTACAGGTTTTGGAGATGAGTCCTTTAAAATCATTGACTCAATTATAAAAAACCAGACTAAGACACTATCGAAATAGTAACTTATTCATTTGAACAACCCGAAAAGCGAACAGCAGTTCCCGGTATAACCGACGTCGACTTCGACGGCCGAACGCAGTGAACGCGACGAATCCGGCATTACAATTTGTGACGGCTCGCAGAGACTAGCAAATCGTGCCGGAGTCTAGCGCTCACCAGTTCGGCCTAGCGTAGACGGAGGCTATGCCGGGGACGGTGGAAGCGCTACCGATTGACACACTTTTCTGAATACTCCCCCGAAAAAAAACATCAATCTTTTATTCAATTAAACCCCAAAAGTTCATCAAAAACTTTTGAGGTTTAACCTTATTCAGGGACATCCCCTTTCCATTTCACTATTTCTTCAAATCATCTCCTCTCATTGTAAACCCCAAACTCACCAATCGCAGCCTGTCCCGAAGTCTCTTCAATCATTATCCTCACTTTGCCACCCCAGACCCTGTCAAAGCGATGAATCTTGATCTTGTCCGAATTTTTTCCGGAGAAAATCGTTTTCCATACCCCTTCCACCTGATACTGCAAACTGTATTTGAGAATCGTATTTCGAGTATCAACAATTGTCACCATATTAAACGACTGATCCTTGGCAAAATCAACTTCATACCAGGGCTTTGTGATAGACTTATTGGACTTCCAGGAAGTTGTAAAATCATCATCATTGGCAAAATCCATAATCCACATATCATCTCCCCAACTGGCAGTTGATGGTTGAAATTTTGCGATGTTACTGGAAATGATCGGTGCACTATTATCAGGAATGAGAACCTGAGGTGCATCGTTTTTCCAATTCTTTCCAATCACCTTCAAAGCTTCCAAAGCATTGTCATCGATGAGTCCATCGGTATTGGGCGACACATTCAGGATAAAATTGCAGCAGACCTGATTGAGGGGTATGATGTTGTCATTGACCAGAGCCAAAGGGTCCTTGACAGGAGTAGTCGGAAAAGAGGCCTTCCAGAACCAACTTTCATTGATAGGCAAACAGGATAAAGCCGGTAATTTATTTTCACCTTTTGAAATGTGTTGACCTGCATTCTGTTCATAAGACTTGATGTCGGTATAAAACAAAGCTTCAGTGGGATATTTGGCCGCATTCAAATCCATCAACAGACAATTCGGTTGAAGCGTTTTCACCAATCTGTAAATTTCTTCAAAAGGAATCTCATCGTAGGAAATTCTGGACCACGGTGCATCCCAGCCATCAATGATCAGCGCCGTAATTTCTCCGTAGTTTGACAATAGCTCTGTCAATTGAGCTTTGACCATCTCAATGTGTTTTTGGGTTATCTGCCCGGGACGAAGCTTGTGATGGGTATCCAGAATGGAGTAATACAGCATGGTTTTCAAACCCTGTTTCCGGAAGGCATCAACGTATTCCTTCACCACATCTCGCTTCAGTGGGCTATTCATCACATTGTAATCGGTCGTCTTAGTATCCCAGATACAAAATCCACTGTGATGTTTGGTGGTTAGACAACCATAGGTCATATTAGCCGATTTGGCCGCTTTTGCCCACTGGTTGCAATCCAGTTTTACCGGGTTAAAAACACTCGCAGGAGTCTCCGGATCTGGCCAGTCCGCATTCATAAATGTCGGAATATTAAAGTGGATGAACATACCAAAGCGCAAGTCGACAAATGATTGCTGCAAACGCATCAGTTGAGCATGATCTACAGACGAGGATTGAGCCTTCAGGTTGTTTGGCAGGCAAAGAATAAAGCCCAAAAAGAACAGGGCGAAAGATAAAGATTTGGTTTTCATGGTTGTTTAATAAAGGTTATAAAAGGATTGTAAAGATATTTGATAAATTGTAGGACTGCGAATTTTTCGAATAATTTTTCAGGACAATATTCGTATCTTTGTCTACTATAGAAAAGACGCTTATCCATGCAATATATCATCAAGGCTCCCAATACATTAGAAGGTACTATCCTAGTACCTGCATCAAAAAGTATCAGCAACAGATCTTTGATCCTGAATAGCCTGGCAGGCAAAAACAGCCTCATCGAAAACCTGGCCGATTGCGACGATACCAACGTTCTGATAAAAGCTTTACGCTTTGAGTCAGACAGGTTTGATATTGGAGCCGCAGGTACAGCCATGCGTTTCCTCACCGCTTACCTGGCCACTCAGGACGGCACTTGGGAAATAACGGGCAGTCCGCGCATGAAAAACCGTCCAATCCAGATTCTGGTGGAAGCGCTTAAGTCACTGGGTGCCGAAATTGATTACACTGAAAAAGAAGGTTTTCCCCCACTTCGCATTAACGGTAAAAAATTAGCCGGAGGTGAAATCAGTATAGACGGCAGCATCAGCAGCCAGTACCTATCAGCTTTGATGATGGTGGCACCGACCATGCAAAAAGGACTTCGCCTGAATATTCAGGGAGAACTCATCTCCAAACCCTACGTCCGGATGACGCTTGAAATGATGCACCAATATGGCATACATGCAGAATGGACCAACCAATACATCGCCATCAAACCTCAGGAATATCAGCCAGTGCATTTTCAAGTTGAATCCGACTGGTCCGGAGCCTCCTATTGGTATCAGATGCTTAGTCTGGCCAAAGAAGGCAGTATCGTCCTGAAAGGTCTATTCCCCGAAAGTTTGCAGGGAGACTCCAGAGTGGCCACCTGGTTTGAAGATCTGGGCATTCACACAACCTATCAGGAAAAGGAGGTCAAACTGACCAAGATTTCACCAAAAATAAAATCCTTTGAAGCCGATTTCACCGACCAACCCGACCTGGCACAAACTTTTGCAGTAACCTGCGCCATGAAAGGCATTCACTTTAGGCTCAGCGGTCTTCAAAGCCTGAAGATCAAGGAAACAGACCGAATGCTGGCATTGATCAATGAAGGACGAAAAATCGGATTCGTTTTCGCAGAAAGAGAGGATAATATCCTTGAATGGACCGGAGAACGCATACCAGTTGCTCTCAATGAAGCCATCGACACCTACGAAGATCACCGGATGGCCATGGCCTTTGCTCCTGCAGCAATGGGCAGGGATTCTATTCGGATAAACCATCCGGAAGTGGTATCAAAATCCTACCCAAACTACTGGAAAGATCTGAAATCGTGTGGTTTTACCATCGAATCAAGTCAGGAAGCACAATAATTCACGTAAAAGTCAGTTTTTTATATATACACATGACAGCAAAAAAAGTCAGGAAAATAAGCCTTCAGCTTTGGAAATAATTGCACGGATGAGAAACAGAATTTTCAATTATGCAGCAGTATGCCTGCTTCTTCTGTTCTTCTCTGCCTGTTCTACTCAAAAGAACACGTGGAGCAGCCGATATTACAACGACCTGACCACCAGATACAACGTCTATTTCAATGGAAACGAAGCTTACAAGTCCGGAATTAAGCAACTAAAAAATTCACACAAGGAAGACTATTCCAAATTACTGCCAATGTATATGGTCAGTAATCACGAAAATGCCAAAAGCACAGCCTCCAGTATGGCCAGAAGCATTGAGAAATGCGAAAAAGCCATCAAGAAGCATTCCATCCGTGTAAAGCCCAAAGATAAACCGACCGACAAAAGCAGCGTAGCTAAAAAACTATTTTACAGCAAAGAAGAATTCAATCCATTTATGGACAACGTTTTTCTATTGATGGCCAATTCCCAGTTTCATAAAGCCGATTTCCTTTCAGCCAATGCCACTTGTTCCTACATCACCCGTCACTTTTCGACGGACAAAATAACATGCGACAAGGCCAATATACTGATGGCCAGAGCCAATAAAGAAATGGATTGGTACTATGAGGCTGAAAATATATTCAACAAACTCAACAAGGAAAACCTCACCCCCTCACTTACAGGATCCTTTTCAGCAGCATACGCAGACCTACTGATACGACAGAAAAAATTAACGGAAGCCATCCCCTATCTGGAAATTGCCGTCAAAAAAGCAAAAAACAAAAGTGACAAATATCGCTGGAATTTCCTTTTGGCGCAGATTTATCAGGAAACCGGTAAAAAAGAACAGGCTTACAAACTGTTCAACGCCATTCCCGGTATGAATCCACCCTACGAAATGGAATTGAGCGCCAGAATCCGTCAAACCGAAGTATACCCTGGTTCCGACCCCAAAAAGCCCTTGAAAAAGCTCCGGAGAATGAGTCGGAGCAGTAAAAACACAGAATACCTCGACCAGGTCTTTTACGCTATGGGGAATCTTTATTTTGCTGCGGGTGACACCGTAAAAGCGGTCCAAAGTTTTGTTACCGCTCTGGAAAAAAGCACCCAAAACGGTCCTCACAAACTCAAGACAGAATTGGCTCTCGGAAACTACTATTACAAAACAGAACAATTCATCAAGGCAGAACCCTGCTACACAGACGCTTTGGCCCTGTTGAAAAAAGAAGATGATCGGTATTTAAGTACTTCTCAAAGAGCCGTCATCCTACAAGCCCTGGCTCCCAATCTGGATACCGTCCACGATGAAGACAGCCTGCAAGTCATCGCCAAATTGCCCGAAAAAGAACGGGATATAATTATCGCGAAACTTGTAGAGGCAGCGGAGAAAGCCGCCAAGGAAGAAGAAAGAAAGAAAAGCATGGAGGAAGCCCTGGCCTCGAATGAGGAGTCAATGGGTGATAATGCAGCTGGCAATCAAAATGAGGGCACACCAAATATACCTAACTTAAATATCGACAAGAGTTGGTACTTTTACAACACAACCACAGTCAATAAGGGGTTGGTTGAATTTAGACGCAAATGGGGGAAACGCGGATTAAAGGACGACTGGCGAAGGAACAATAAAACCGCCGTTTTCGATAATGCATCAAACACAGAAGGTGCTGAACAGCAGATAGATGCGAGTAAATCAAAAGACACTTCCACTGTAGCATCAACCGATACGACAGAATCGGAAAGCGTCGATTTAAACGAAGGAGCAGAAGACCCTTTGAATCCCAATTTTTACCTGAAAAATCTTCCTTTTACGGAAGAACAGCTAATTGCCTCCAACGATAAAATAGCAGAAGCTCTTTTTAATGCAGGAGTCGTATACAGGGAACAAATGGAAAATGACAGACTGGCCTTGAAAACCTTCCAGGAACTGGAAAATCGAAATCCCAAAAGTCCATTCCTTGAAAATGCCTACTACATTACCTATCTGATGCTGAAGCAGCAAAAGAAAAACGCCGATGCCGAAGTCATCAGGCTCAAACAGATCACCCTTTTCCCGGATGGCATGCTGGCAAAACGGTTGGATGATTCCCTCTTCATCGATAAACTGATTGAGATGTACCAGGTGCAGGATACTCTTTATGGCAATACCTATAAATCCTACCTTCAGCACGAAACTGACAGCATATTTAAGATCGGTCATTACGTTGAAGAGAATTACCCGGTAAGTCCACTCATTCCGAAATTTATCTTCCTGCAGGCTATGGAATCTGCCAGAACAGGTAAACCGGCAGATTATTACAACTTATTAAACAAAATAGTCAAAGAATATCCAAAAAGTGACTTGATCCCAGTTGTCAACCAAATGCTGGCTTTATGGAACGAAGGTCGTCGACCTGTAGCTTCTTCCGGATTTACCAATCTGCTTGAGGCAAACATTGGTCTGGAAAAAGACAGTTTAGCCCTATTAGACTCCCTGGCACAGAAATTCACATACAACCCGGCAGAAGCACATGTACTGCTGATTCAGTATCCGTCAACCGTCAATGTCAACCGTTTGCAATTTGACGTTGCTCTCTACAACTTCACCAATTTTTTAATTCGCGATTATGAATTAAGTTTTGTGAAAGTCGGTAAAATGGATGTACTTTTGATCAGTGGATTTGAAAATGCCGAAGATGTATTGCGTTACCGTTCCTGGATTTTATTCCAAAGCGAAAAACCAGAATTAAAGTATCCGGGAATTCAGATGTTCCTGGTTTCAGAATCCAATCTGAAACTTTTGCAGGAAGGTGTTCCACCCGATAAATACCTCGAATTCTTTTCAAAGAATTATTCGGGCAACAAGACGAATCCTTGATTTTAAAAAACAAAAACTATGGCAAAAGACCGGTTACTTTGGGCTGATGATGAGATTGATCTCCTAAAACCTCATATCCTCTTCCTGGAAGAGAAGGGTTATGAAGTGGTGACTACCACCAATGGACAAGATGCGTTGGACCTGTGTCACGAGCAGTCGTTTGATTTGGTGTTTCTGGATGAGAACATGCCAGGTCTCAGCGGACTGGAAACCCTGAACGCCATCAAGGAATTTTTACCTTCCATACCCGTCGTAATGATCACCAAAAGTGAGGAAGAAGACATCATGGACCAAGCCATTGGAAGTAAAATAGCCGATTACCTGATTAAGCCTGTAAACCCCAGTCAAATGTTACTGGCTATCAAGAAAAATGTCCATAAAGAAGAAATCATTCACGATGCAACAACCGTCTCTTTCCAGCAGAACTTCTCGAAACTCAGCATGCAGATTGATGACTCCAGATCCTGGGAAAGTTGGATCGATGTCTATAAAAAAATCGTGTACTGGGAACTCGAGCTTGAGCAGACCAAGACCGGCATGGAGGATGTGCTTAAACATCAGAAAGCCGAAGCCAACAGGCTATTTACCCGCTTTATCCGAAACAACTATGTGGATTGGATAGACAACCCAGAACAACGCCCCCTGATCAGTCCAGACCTCTTTAAGACCAAAGTCTTTCCATTGCTGGATTCCGGCGAGAAAGTCTTCTTCATTTTGATAGATAATTTCCGTTTCGACCAATGGCAAGTCATTAAACGTCTGTTGGGAGATCAGTTCAATATCGATGAAAACATCTATTACAGCTTGTTGCCAACTGCTACACAATATGCCAGAAATGCGATTTTTTCAGGTCTGATGCCCCTTCAAATTCAAGAAATGTTCCCGGAACTATGGGTAGACGAAGAAGAAGAAGAAGGTAAAAATATGAGCGAAGCCCCTCTGATTCAGACTTTACTGAAGCGGTACCGCAAAAATTACGAATTCACTTACAATAAGATCAACAACAATCAGGCTGGTGAGAAAATGATGTCCAACATTAAAAGCATGTTGAATGTTCCGCTTAACGTCATCGTCTTCAATTTTATTGACATGCTGTCGCACGCCAGGACCGAATCCAAGATGATTCGCGAGTTGGCAAACAACGAAGCCGCCTACCGTTCACTGACTGAATCCTGGTACAAACATTCGGCCATTTCCGAATTGATCAATTACCTGGTCAATCACAATGTCAAGATTATTCTGACCACGGACCATGGAACCATTCATGTAGATAACCCCCTCAAAATTATCGGTGACAAAAACACGAACACCAATCTAAGGTACAAAGTGGGGAAAAACCTGAACTACGATCCCAAACAGGTCTTTGAAATCAAGAATCCACTCAAACATGGTTTGCCCAGTCCAAACATCAGTTCGACGTACATCTTTGCGACCAACAACGACTTCTTTGCATACCCCAATAACTATAATTATTACGCAACCTATTATAAGGACACTTTCCAACATGGTGGAATATCCATGGAAGAAATGCTGATACCTTTCATTACTTTAGAACCTAAAAAGAAATAAAAATGATATTGGAGATTGCTTCATTAGACCAGATTCATCAAACAGCCAAGGCTTTTCTAAAAGCCACCGAAGGTAAAACCGTCTTTGCATTTTACGGAGCTATGGGAGCCGGAAAGACCAGCTTTATCAAAGCCATTTGCGAAGAATTAGGTGTTGAAGATGTCATTAACAGCCCTACCTTTGCCATCGTCAACGAATATGCCCTTCCAAAAGGAGGCAGTATTTACCATTTTGACTTTTACCGCATCAACAAGATAGAGGAAGCATATGATATGGGCTATGAAGAGTATTTCTACAGCGGTGAGTACTGTTTCATTGAATGGCCGGAAATGATTGAATCATTGCTACCGGAAAATTGCACAAAGGTCTATATCGATGAACTTCATGAAGGAAAGCGAAAAATAGAGTTCTAAAGCCTCCAGGTTATTAAACAAAAATCCCTACAAATTTCATTGAATTTGCAGGGATTTAAGCTATTTCTTAAAAGTCTCTTACGACAACAAAGCTTCCACTTTCAGGGTTAACGCACTTTTTTGAGCTGCACCTACTTGTTTGTCTACCAGCTGGCCATTCTTGAAAAACAAGATGGTCGGTATATTGCGAATACCATAACGGGAAGATATTTCGCTATTGTCGTCAACATCCATTTTACCGATGGTCACTTTATCTTCATAATCATGTGCCAACTCATCAATCATTGGTCCGATCATTTTACAAGGACCACACCACTCAGCCCAAAAATCAACTACCAGGGGTTTATTTGATTGTAATAATTCGTCAAAATTCGAATCTGTAATTACCAATGCCATATCGTGCGTTTTAATATTTGTTTAAAAGTGTGTCAAATGTACAAAATCTTCTTTTTAACCCGAGCCATTTCTTTAATTAATTTTCAGACTCACCGTTTCCATTTCCTCTAAATACTGTATAAAGTCCTTGGTAGGCTGTATCTGATAGGATCTGGAGAAAAAGTCCAGGCGAAGGGGTGGTTCTTCATCATAATCCGTCACTGTAATGGTTAGTTGAGCTTTACCGGGATGTTTACGAACCTCGTCGTATAAACCTTCAACAAAAGCCTTTTCAACGATGGAAAGAGGTATCGAGATATTTACTTTTTCGATGGCTGAATCCATCACTTCAGAAAGTAAGGAAATTGAATTGACCTTCAATTCAAACTCGCTTGGCTTCCAGGATCGGGGTGCATACCTTGCCTTAATAAACAGAAACATGGAAGGTCGCAGGTACTTACCGTATTCCACAAAATCTTTTGGCCAAAAAGGAATTTCAGCAGAACCGGAATAATCCTCTATGGTTACAAAAGCAAACTGTTCGTTTTTCTTGCTGGTGCGTTGCCTGACATCAGTCACAATTCCACCGAAAGTGAGTTCCTTGTTTGGAGCCAGATTTCCTTGCTTGATATCATCCATGGATGTATTACAAACATAATTGATCACAACGGAAAAACCATCCAAAGGATGTGATGAAAGATACATGCCCACCAATTCTTTTTCCTTGCTCAACCGCACCAAGTCTGGCCAGGCAGGTACTCTGGGAGGCTCCGGCTTAGCCACACAAACCTCATTATCACCGCCAAACAAAGAATTAGTGATGGTCGCTTTATCAATCTGGACTTTATTTCCATAACGGATCAAAGTCTCCAGAAATGGCTCACCCTTCCCATTCTCTGCAACGAACTGTTCTCTTGAAAGCTGCCCAAAAGCGTCAAAACTACCAGCTAAAGCCATAGATTCTACACTTTTCTTATTGCAGGAATTCAGGTTAACTCGTTCGAGAAAATCATAGACATCCTTGAAAGGACCCTTTTCGCGTTCATCCAGGATAGCACGGACAGCACCTTCGCCTACCCCTTTGATGGCACCAAGGCCGAAGCGGATGTTGCCTTCTTTATTCACGGTAAAGTGAATATTTGATTCATTGACATCAGGTCCGAGAACTTGAATACCCATGGACTTACATTCGTCCATGTATTTGGTTATATCGGTGATGTTGTTCAAACTTCGGCTCAAAACGGCAGCCATATATTCTGCCCGATAGTTTGCTTTAAGCCAGGCAGTCTGATAGGCCACCAGGGAATAACAGGTGGCGTGTGATTTGTTGAAAGCATAAGAAGCGAACTTTTCCCAGTCCCCCCAAATCTTTTCCAGTACCTTGGGTTCATGACCATTGGCCTTACCTCCCTCGAGGAACAAAGGTTTCAGGTGATTCAGCTTCTCGATAATCTTCTTACCCATCGCCTTACGAAGTTCATCCGACTGACCACGGCTAAAGTTGGCAAGCAGACGGGAAAGCAACATGACCTGTTCCTGATAGACTGTGATACCGTAGGTATCCTTCAGGTAACGTTCCATGATGGGAATATCGTATTCTATGGGTTCACGTCCCTGTTTACGGGCAATAAACTGTGGAATATAATCCATTGGTCCGGGTCGGTACAGCGCATTCATGGCTATAAGGTCCTCAAACTTGGAGGGCTGCAAATCCCTGAGGTATTTCTGCATACCGGTAGATTCAAACTGGAAGGTTCCAACGGTATTTCCAGCACTATATAAGGCATACGTCGTTTCATCTTCCAGGGAAATTGTATCAATATCAACAATGGTTCCCTTTGATAAACGAATGTTTTCAATGGCATCTTTAATGATTGAAAGTGTCTTCAGCCCCAAAAAGTCCATCTTGATGAGACCCGTTTCTTCAATGACTGAACCTTCATACTGAGTGACCAGCAATTTCTCACCGGACTCTTTGTCATCTGCAGTACTAACAGGTACCCAGTCTGAAATGGGATCTCTTCCAATGATGACACCACAGGCATGCACCCCGGTATTCCGGACATTGCCTTCAAGCATCAATGCATATTTCATCGTATCCCGTATCAATGGATCCGAAGAATTCACCGCCTCTTGCAGCTCGGGAACAAAGGCGATGGAACTTTTCAGATTAACCTTTTTGACATCCGGGATACGATCAGGTATCAATTTCGCCAACCTGTCGGACTCAGACAAGGGTAGCCTTTGAACTCTGGCGACATCCTTGATAGCCGATTTAGCAGCCATGGTTCCGTAGGTAATTATATGTGCTACTTTATCCTTGCCATATCGATTCTCTACCCAATGCAACACCTGACCACGACCATCATCATCAAAATCCATATCAATATCAGGAAGGGATATACGGTCGGGGTTCAAAAAACGTTCAAACAGCAAATCGTATTTTATAGGGTCTACCTTAGTGATTCCCAGACAAAAGGCCACAGCTGAACCAGCAGCAGACCCACGGCCAGGACCTATGGCGACACCCATCTCCTTGGCAGCAGAAACAAAATCCTGTACAATGAGGAAGTATCCCGGGAAACCCATATTTTTCATGACACCCAACTCGAAGTCAAGTCGTTCCCTGGTTTCATCATCCATGTTTGGATACCACTTTTCAGCTCCTTTATAGGTAAGATACCTCAAATACTCATTATCATCGGTAAATCCATCGGGCAAGGGAAAATTTGGCATAATAGCTTCGTGGTCGATGGAATAAAATTCAACCTTGTCGGCTATTTCCTGCGTATTGGATAAAGCTTCCGGAACATCGACAAAGACCTCATTCATCTCTTGCTGAGTCTTTAACCATTCCTGTTTGGTGTAGGCCATACCGGACATATCATCCAGATCACGTCCGGTATTCAGGCAAATCAGACGATGGTGTGCTTCTGAATCTGCTTCCTCGACAAAGTGCACATCATTGGTGCAAATCAGCTTGACATCGAATTTTCTGGAAAGTTCAACCAAGTGCTTATTAACTTCCACCTGTTTGGGATAAGTATCCTGAGCTGCATTGGGCACTGTTGGCTTGTGACGCTGCAATTCCATATAAAAATCATCACCAAATAAGTTCTTGAACCATTTGATGGACTCTTCAGCCTGGTCCAGCTTATCCTTCATAATGGCCTGAGGAATCTCACCACCCAGACAAGCTGAACAGGCAATAATTCCTTCGTGGTATTTTTCCAATTGGGAATGATCGGTACGTGGACGATAATAGTAACCATCGGTCCATGCCTGAGATACAATTTTCAATAGATTCTTATATCCTTGGTAATTTTTGGCAAGCAAAATCAAGTGCCAGCCTCTGGCGTCTTCTTTCACTTCTTTTCGCTGATTTTGCATGCCGTTTCTGGCTACATAAACCTCACAACCGAAAATAGGTTTAAACTTTTCGTTCTCCTCCTTGCCCTGGTTCTTTTTATTGACATAATTGAAAAACTCCTTAATTCCGAACATACACCCGTGATCCGTAAGCGCAATGGCTTTCATACCGTCAGCCATGGCTTTATCGACCAGACTGGATATGGAAGCCTGTCCGTCCAGAATGGAATATTGAGAGTGAACGTGTAAATGTACGAAAGGGATCATATTCAGATGTTTAAAAAAATAACTTTTGTGGTCTTAAATATACCTCGAAATACCAAACCAACAATACCAATAATCTAAAACTTATCAACAAGCACTCAAAATTAGAAAACATTTGGCTTTCTTGCGAATAAAGACTAATTTTGCATCTAAACTTTCAATAGCCAAAGACCGATGATTAGATCTTTCAGAATGACCATACATAAGGAAGGCAGAAAAATTCTGCTTTGGTTATTCCTTATACTTAGTATTCTGAACATACTGATTTGGATATTTGCCGGGCATTATGCGATGGTTGCATTTCTAACCATTTCGGTCGCACTTTTTCTGTTTGTCACCAATTTTTTTAGAAGTCCCAGACGTATTGTCACAGCAGGCCCTTTGGATATACTTGCACCAGCTGACGGGAAAATTGTCGTCGTTGAAAAAACCTTCGAAAGTGGTCTTCTAAATGAAGACCGGATTCAGATTTCCATATTCATGAGCATCTTGAATGTACACGCAAACTGGTATCCCTGTGAAGGCAAAGTGATACATTACAGTCACCAGAATGGAAACTTCATGGCAGCCTATTTGCCCAAATCAAGTATTGAAAACGAAAGGTCAACCGTATTGATTCGCGCAGCGGTCAATCAGAAGACTGTACTTATACGTCAGATAGCAGGGGCACTAGCCAGAAGAATTGTTACCTACGCATATACCGATAAAAAGGTACACCTCAATGAACACCTTGGCTTCATTAAATTTGGCTCCCGGGTAGACATCTTTCTCCCTGTTGATGCAGTCGAAATTCTGGTTAAACCAGGAGATAAAACGACAGGAAACAAAACAGTCATCGCCCGTTGGAAAGAACAACCGACAATCAACTAAAATCATACTCAAATGGTACGCAAACACATTCCAAATGCGATCACCAGCCTCAACCTGGCTTCCGGATGCATCGCCATCGTTTTTGCATTTCAGGGTGAATACACGACAGCTTCTTATTTCATAGCGTTGGCCGCTGTATTTGATTTTTTCGATGGTTTTGCTGCCCGCCTTTTAAAGGCCTATTCGCCCATTGGAAAAGAGCTGGACTCTTTGGCCGATGTCGTTAGTTTCGGAGTGGCTCCGGGTATGATGCTTTTTAACTATGTTTCGGATTTAAGCGTTCAAGCCTACAGCTTAGAATATCTGGCTTATCTGTCATTTCTTATACCTGTTTTCTCAGCCTTGCGTTTGGCTAAGTTCAATATTGACGAACGTCAGACAACCTCTTTTATTGGTTTACCAACCCCTGCAAATGCCATATTCTGGGCATTCGGCATCAGCAGCAATTTCACCTATGCACTGGATACACAAATTGATCCGCTCATTATTGTTGCCGGAATCCTGATTTTCTCCTGGTTGTTGATATCAAATATCCCAATGTTTTCACTTAAGTTTAAACAATACGGATGGAAAGGCAACCGGATTCGTTATTATTTTTTAGTCGGTTGTATCGTACTCATTGCTCTTTCAGGTATTGCCGGCCTTTCAGCCTGTATCTTATGGTACATATTCCTATCGGTTATAAATGCGCGATTCGATAAAAAACGCATAAATAATAAAATATGAAGTTTATTATTTCTATATTATTTATTTATATTATCTTTCGCCTTTTTTCAGGGTTAGCCCTTCGCTATTTGGCACATAGAATCAAGAAAACCACTATGTCCGGGGATGAATTCTCTAAAGAAAACTCATCCAGTCAAGAAAACAGCAAGAAGAAGAAAATCATCAACCAAGATGACGGAGACTATGTTGACTTCGAAGAACTGGAAAAATAAAGTCATTTACTCATAAATCCGTTCATGCTGAAAAAATCTGTACTGTTTCTTTTGCTCCTTTTTCAGACCTTAAGCCTTAGCTCAAAAAGCTATACCGTCAGCGGTTATGTTACAGACCAAAAAACAGGTGAAACACTCATCAGTGCTTCTGTCTTTGATAACCTAACTAAAAAAGCCGCTGTGAGTAACAATTTTGGTTTTTACTCCTTAACCCTTCCTGCAGGAACAGTCGAACTATACTATTCCTATGTTGGCTATCAGAAAGAAATCCAGAAACTCAATCTGACCAAAGATACAGTCATTCATATCCAGATGAAGGGCGTCAATGAATTGAGCGAAGTTACGATTACCGGCGGACGTAAAGAACTGGGTGTTCAGGGATCGCAAATGGGCGCCATTGAGATTCCAGTTGCGCAGATCAAGTCCATCCCTACCCTGTTTGGTGAAACAGACGTTCTCAAGGCACTGCAGCTTCTTCCAGGCGTTAAAGCAGGGACAGAAGGTTCTGCCGGTATTTATGTGCGTGGTGGTGGCCCTGACGAAAATCTGTTGTTGTTGGACGGCATCCCCGTTTACAATGTAAATCACCTGTTCGGTTTTGTATCGGTCTTCAATACCGATGCCATCAAGAATGTCACTTTATACAAAGGCAGCTTTCCGGCACGATTCGGAGGTCGGCTTTCATCGGTCATAGATATCAGGATGAACGATGGAAATGACAAAGAATACCATGGAAATGTCAGCATTGGGCTAATATCCTCCAAAATAAACCTGGAAGGGCCCATCATCAAAGAAAAAACATCTTTTAATGTTTCATTGAGGCGCTCCTACGCAGACCTGTTGCTCCAACCCGTTCTATATCTAACTACTAAAACAAAAAATAGTAAATCGGTGGCTGGCTATTACTTTTACGATTTCAACGCCAAAATCAGCCATAAAATATCAGACAAAGATCGATTGTTTCTTAGCTTTTACTCTGGTGACGATGCCATTTATGCCAATATGGAGGATCACTACACAAACTACGATAATAGTGTACAAAATGATCAAATGAAAATGAACTGGGATTGGGGGAATATCATATCAGCACTCCGTTGGAATCACGTCATCAGTAGTAAATTATTCATGAATACCACGGCTTCCTATACCCAATACCGCTTTAAATTAGGATTACAAAACATCACAAACACTAAATCAACCAATCCGCCCTCAGAAAGGACGGATGACATCTTTATGAGTTATCGTTCCGGGATCGAGGACTATTCTGTCAGAGCTGATTTTGACTATACACCAGGATCCAATCACGATATCAAATTTGGGGGAAACTTCACCAATCACACTTTCCGTCCAGGTGTAACAGCACAAAAATACACCAGTAGTGACGACATTACCTCCAAAATTGACACGACCATCGGAGATAAAAACGTCTATTCGAACGAGACCATGCTGTATGCCGAAGACAATTTCAGTATCGGTACATTCATCAAGGCAAATGTTGGACTTCACTACTCAACCTTTAAGGTTCAGGAACAGTTTTACAATTCTTTGGAACCCCGACTCAGCATGCGGTTCCTAATAAGCGACAAGTTTTCTTTCAAAACCGGTTTTGCAACGATGAGCCAGTATATTCACCTACTGTCCAATAGTAGTCTGAGTCTCCCAACCGATTTGTGGGTACCCGTCACCAAACGCATCACGCCTATGAAATCCAAACAGGTTTCAGCCGGTTTTTACTACAATTTGATGAATACCCTGGATCTGTCAGTAGAAAGTTATTACAAATCAATGGATAACCTGATTGAATACAAGGACGGTGCATCCTTTCTGGGATCAAGTACAGGCTGGGAAGACAAAGTGTATATGGGACGCGGTTGGGCGTACGGCTTGGAATTCCTGGCTCAGAAATCCTTCGGAAATACGACCGGCTGGTTGGGATATACCTGGTCAAAGACAGAACGATTGTTTGACAGACCAGGTCAGGAAATCAATGACGGTGAAGTTTTTCCGGCAAAATACGACAGACGGCACGATATGAGCCTGACCGTAACGCACAAATTCAGTGAAAAGATAGATCTTTCCGGATCCTGGGTATACAGCACCGGTCAATGCGGTACGTTGGCCTTAAGCACCTATGATGGTCCCACCATACCGCAGAGTACAAATTCCGGTTCTGAATCTTTGTCCTACATCAGTTCGAGGAATAATTTCCGGTTTAACGCCTATCACAGAATGGACCTTGGTATCAATTTTCACAAGAAGATGAAACACGGAATACGTACCTGGAACTTTAGTGTTTATAATGCCTATAACAAGCTGAACCCATTCTTTGTCTATCCTAAGACCTCTGACTATCAAGATGCCGAAGGCAATTATAAAATTCGGAAATCGCTTACCCAAGTAAGCATTTTCCCCATCATCCCATCTGTTAGCTATAATTACAAATTCTAATGAAGACCGCGGAAATGAAAACCATCCACATACTGACAGTATTGCTGATTCTTTTTTCAGTAACATCCTGCGAAAAAAACATTAACTTTCCGGGCGAAATGACAGCACCCCAATTGGTCATCAACAGTTTTATTTCACCCGATACCTTTATTGTCGCCAATGTCACCCAAAGCAGGTTCTTTCTGGATGATGCGGAATACGGAGAAGCCTATAAACCAGTTGAAAATGCAGAAATTGAAATCTTTGCCGATGATGTTCTTAAAGAAAAAATCACCCAGGGTTTATTTTTAGGTACTTATACAAGCCAATACAAACCCAAGGTTGGTGAGACTATCCGGCTAATAGTATCTGCTGCAGGCTTTAATACAGCTTGGTGTGAAACAAAAATCGAGCAGCCGATTTCTATCATAGCCATCGATTCTACCATTGAAACCAAGGATAAGTACCCTATTACCATGTATATTGATTCACTTGGAATGTCGGATACTACAGGTTATCAAATCAACGATCTCTATCATTTTTCTTTGCGTTTTAAAGACCCGGATACCCAACAGAATTATTATCGCCTGTTAGTAAGAAACATCATAACCTATAATAAGGACTCCGTAATATGGGGAATGGAAGATTACTACTTTAACTTCACCGATGTCGTTTCAGGAGAAAGTTCAGATACCGGGACAGGTCTTGAAAGTTCTACTCCGAATCCATACCATGTATTCTCAGATGACTTATTTAACGGAAAAGAATATTCCCTTAAATTCAGCTGTTTATCCAATTACACCTACAACATCCCACCCTATAATAATGAAATAAAAGAAGAACAGAGTATTATTGTAGAACTGCAATCCATCAGCAAATCATACTATCTATACTTGAAAACCAGACCTGCAAGCGGCGGCTACGATCCATTCAGTGAGCCCGTTAAAATTCACAACAATGTGCACGATGGCATCGGAATCATGGGTAGTTTCAGCAGTAGTGGCAGGAGGATAATTAAGTTAGCGTTTTGATTTGAAAAAATCCACCATTAAACTGGCACATTCGTCTTCGAGAACACCTTTTACAACGATGGTCTTGGGGTGCAATGCCTGAGGTGCGAATTTTGTGTAGCCCCGTTTGTCATCGGATGCGCCATAAATGAGGTTTGAAACCTGAGCCCAGCCCAACGCTCCTGCACACATCACACAAGGCTCAAGGGTTACGTAGAACGAACAATTTTGCAGATATTTCCCGCCCAAAGTAGAAGCGGCAGCTGTAATGGCTTGCATTTCAGCATGGGCCGTTACATCATTGAGGGTTTCCGTCAGGTTGTGACCACGAGCAATGATGCGATCCTTACAAACCACGACGACTCCCACTGGAATTTCATCCTGATCAAAAGCCATTTTCGCTTCTGCCAGGGCTAGTTTCATATAATGTTCGTGATTGATTTCCATATGTTTGATCTTATCTCATCTCCTTTTCTTCAAAAAGAGTGGGATAATCCTCACTCATTCTGGTAAGAATGGATTTCATGAGCGATTCCCTGATGAAACGGGACCGGTTGGTTATTTTATATTTGGCACAATATTTTTGCAGGGCTTTGTATTCAGGATCATTCAAAGAAATTGAAACAACACGGTTACGAACCATGGGCTCCTTCTTAGATCCCTCTTTCGACTTTTTTAAATTCTGTTCCTCTTTTTTCATCCAAAGCTGTTTTATACGCAAAATAACGACATATTTTTTACATTGGAAACATAAAGTATATATATTTGTCCCCTAAAAAACCATGGCAGAGCACAATAAGTTGGGAAAGGAAGGTGAGCTGGTAGCTGAAGCATATCTGGTCAGTAAAGGCTACACCATTCTGGAACGAAATTGGTTTTCTACCCACAAGGAATTGGACATCATTGCAAGTCAAAATGGTTGGTTAATCGTTGTTGAAGTCAAGACCCGTACCGGTTACACCTGGGAACCCCCAGAATACGCAGTCAACATGCTGAAAATAAAATACATAGTAAAGGCAGCGAACCATTATATCTGTTTGAAAAAGATCGATGCACCTGTTCGTTTTGACATTATTTCCGTAGTTCAGGAAAAGGGAAACTGGAATATAGAACATCTTGAAGATGCGTTTCTTGCACCATACAGGTAAATAAAATTTTATATTTAATTAATTAGAAGTATATTTGCCAAACAACAAAACAATGATTTATGGCATCCATCCTTTTACTTGATGAAGTTGATTCAACCAACCAATATTTGATCAACCTCCTTGAGTCTGAAAAAATTGAAGAATCCACGGCGGTAGCCAGCTTCAATCAGACCAGAGGAAAGGGACAAAAAGGAAATGAATGGATCTCCGAATCTGGTAAAGGTCTCAGCTACAGTATTGTAATTTATCCCAACTACCTTTCCGCAAGGAATCAATTCATTATATCTCAGGCTGTAGCTCTGGCTGTAAAATCTATTCTGGACGAATATACCAAGGATATATCCATCAAATGGCCCAATGATACCTATTGGAAAGATAAGAAAATTGCAGGGACCCTGATAGAGAACAGATTAAAGGGAGACCTCATCGACTATTCAGTCATTGGTATTGGCATCAACATTAACCAGGAAACTTTTCCGGATACATTACCCAATCCTGTCTCATTAAAACAGATTACCGGTCTTGAATTCAACTTGATGGAGCTGGCAAACAAACTGAATAATAAGATCTTGACTGCTTTGAAAGAATTGAGTCATGGGACAGAAGTTGAGATTCAACGGTACTATCTCAATGCGCTTTACAGAAGGGATGGATTTCACCCCTATAATACCGAGGATAGTAGTTTCACAGCCAGGATTCGTGGCATTAGTGCCAAAGGAAGTCTGATACTGGAACATGAGGACGGAACATTAAAAGATTATGCATTCAAAGAAGTGTCCTTCGCCTGATTCTATTTTTATTTTTTCTTCTTTTTGTTAACCACCCCAACCAAGCCTACTTTTGCCTTGAAATCCTGAATCTGGATGATCAATTTTTCCAGATGTTCGTTTTCATTCAGGCGAATCGCTTTCTGCAAATACATTTCAGACTTCTCATAATAAAGATGATAAAACCTTTTCAATTCATCCATGTGTTGCGCCAACTGCATACGATTGGGTTCTGAGATAACCTGAAATCTGGCATATTCCTTATCTATATACTTTTCGCCCAACAGGAAATTGTAATTACCCAGAAAGACATACGATTCATAACTGGTTGTATCCAGAACCAGAATTTTCTCATAAACCAAAGCCGCTTCGCTTGGACAATCGTTCGTAATTAAGGTTCTGGCCACCAGTTTCAGAGAATCTGCATTCTGAGCGAAAGCCTGCACCAGAATAGTTGAGACAAACAGATTTATTATCAATAATTTACGCATAGTTGAATAGACTTATTTGACCGAACATTATTTACTACAAACAAAAAATATCAACCTTTTGTTTTTAACAAAAATAACTGAAAAAACACAAAACGAAGCAATACAACAAGAATTGCACCAAAAAACATTATTTTTGTACAAAAGAATCTAAAAAAGCAATGACAATGATACCATACAAGCGGGTTTTGCTCAAGCTGAGCGGTGAATCACTCATGGGTGAGAAGCAATACGGCATAGACGAAAACAGACTGAATGAATACGCAGTCCAAATCAAAGAGGCCATTGAACTGGGTGTACAAGTGAGCATCGTTATTGGCGGCGGAAATATATTTCGTGGCCTAAGCGGAGCTTCCAAAGGTTTCGACCGTGTAAAAGGCGATCAGATGGGTATGCTTGCTACCAGCATCAATGGACTTGCCCTAACTTCCGCACTCAATAGTCTGGGGGTAAAAGCAAAGCACCTCACCGCCATCCGTATGGAACCTATCGGTGAATTTTTCAGCAAAGACAAAGCACTGGAATATATGGAACAAGGAAACGTGGTTGTTTTCTCAGGTGGTACAGGTTGTCCCTATTTCACAACAGATACCGGTTCTTCACTGCGCGGTATTGAAATCGAAGCAGATGCTATGTTAAAAGGTACCCGAGTAGACGGCATTTACACAGCCGATCCGGAAAAGGATCCAAACGCTGTGAAATTTGACGATATCACCTACGATGAAATATACACCAGAGGTTTGAAAATCATGGACCTGACGGCAACGACCATGTGTAAGGAGAATAATCTCCCCATCGTTGTTTTTGATATGGACACCCCAGGCAATCTACTGAAAGTGCTCAAAGGAGAAAAAATCGGAACATACGTACACAATTAAAATCCAATTCAATGAACGAAGAAGTACAACTTTACCTCGATATGGCAAATGACAGCATGAAGCATGCCAATGCCCATCTTGAAGAATCTTTGATACATATCCGTGCCGGTAAGGCCAACGTACGTATCCTGGATGCCGTTCGTGTCAGTTATTACGGCAGCATGGTCCCCATCAGCAACGTAGCAACCATCACAACACCAGACGCCAGGACCATTGCCATTCAAGCCTGGGAAAAAAGCATGATCAAAGAAATTGAAAAAGGTATTATCAATTCAGAAGTTGGGATTATGCCCGACAATAACGGTGAAACCATCCGTCTTTCTATCCCCCCCCTAACCGAAGATCGTCGTAAAACACTTGTAAAACAAGTACGCACAGAAGGTGAAGACGCCAAAATCAGTATCCGTAACGCACGACGAGACGCTATTGATGGCATTAAGAAACTGGTGAAAGATGGACTACCGGAAGATATGGGTAAGGATGCAGAAGACGACGCTCAGAAGATGCATGACAAGCATATCAGAAAATTGGAAGAGATTTTAGCCGCGAAGGAAAAAGAAATAATGACCGTATAATTCATGAAAGGATTGGTCGTTAAAAACACAGGAAGCTGGTATCTCGTCAAAACGGATGAGGGAAAGCTGGTGGAATGCAAGGTTAAGGGTAATTTCCGTATAAAAGATATTCGGAGTACCAATCCAGTGGCTGTTGGCGACCGTGTCAGCATTATTGACAACGATGAACAATACGTATTCATCACTGAGATAGAAGATCGAAAGAATTACATTGTCCGGAAACCAACAAACCTTTCAAAACAGCTACATATACTGGCTGCCAATATGGACCAGACTTTTCTATTAGTGACACTAAAATCGCCGGTAACGAACACGGTTTTTATGGACCGCTTTCTGGCAACAGCAGAAGCATACCGCATTCCCGCTCACATCCTGATCAATAAAATTGACCTTTACAATGAGGAAGATAAAGATTACATGGAAGGTTTGGTTCATTTATACAGGACCATTGGCTACCCTTGCACCTGTATTTCGGCCAAAACAGGGGAAGGAATGGAAGAGTTCAAGAGCGTGCTTCATAACAAGATCAGTCTGCTATCAGGTAACTCCGGAGTAGGTAAATCAACCCTCATCAATGTCATTGACCCTATCTACAATGCCAAGACAGGGTTGGTGTCTGAGTCACACCACAAAGGCATGCACACGACAACCTTTTCTGAAATGTTTGAGCTGAAAGGTGGGGGCTATCTGATTGATACCCCCGGCATCAAAGGGTTCGGTACCATCGACATGAAAACCGATGAAGTGGGACATTATTTCCCTGAAATATTTGCTGCCTCAAAAGGCTGTCGCTTTAGCAACTGTTCCCACACACACGAACCAGGCTGCGCCGTGCTTGAAGCCATCCAGAATCACTACATCAGCGAATCCCGTTATACGAGCTACCTCAGTATCCTGAACGATGAAGATGAAGGGAAATACAGGGAAAAACAATAACTTCTGAAAAATTCACTACTTTATATTATGAACAAACGAGGCTGTCTTTAAAAAAAAGACAGCCTCGTTCTATGTATCGTTTGTATTGGATGATTTACATCATTCCGCCCATTCCACCCATACCACCAGGCATAGAAGGAGCAGGATTCTCTTCTTTCTTGTCAGCAATCACACATTCAGTGGTCAGGAACATACCAGCAATAGAAGCAGCATTTTCCAAAGCAACGCGGGTTACTTTAGCAGGATCGATTACACCAGTTGCATAGAAATATTCGTAGGTATCGGTTTGAGCATTGTAACCAAAGTCGTCTTTACCTTCAGCCACTTTTTGAACTACTACAGCACCTTCTTTGCCAGCATTAAATACAATCTGACGCAAAGGTTCTTCAATAGCACGGCGAATAATCTTGATTCCAAGATCTTCTTCTTCGTTGGCACCTTTCAGATTATCCAGCGATTTCAATGCACGGATGTAAGCAACACCACCTCCAGGAACAGTTCCTTCTTCGATGGCAGCGCGGGTAGCACTTAAAGCGTCATCCACACGGTCTTTCTTTTCCTTCATTTCAACTTCAGAAGGTGCACCTACATAAAGAACAGCGACACCACCGGCCAATTTAGCCAGACGTTCCTGCAATTTTTCACGGTCGTAATCGGACGTTGTATTGGCAATCTGAGACTTGATCTGATTAACACGTTCTGCGATGGTCTCTTTGTTTCCTTTACCGTTAACAACAGTAGTATTGTCTTTGGAAACGGTGACCTTTTCTGCAGTACCCAACATTTCGAGGGTTGTTGTTTCGAGTTGCAATCCTTGTTCTTCTGAAATAACAATACCACCTGTAAGGGTAGCTATATCCTGCAACATTTCTTTACGACGATCACCAAAGCCCGGAGCTTTAACAGCACAGATCTTCAGGTTCGCGCGCAAGCGGTTTACAACCAGGGTGGTCAATGCTTCACCATCAATATCTTCAGCGATGATCAACAATGGACGGCCGGTTTGAACAGCTGCTTCAAGAATAGGTAACAAGTCTTTGAGTGAAGAAATCTTTTTGTCGTGAATCAGGATAAAAGGGTTTTCCATTTCCACTTCCATCTTTTCCGTGTTGGTTACGAAATAAGCGGAGAGGTAACCACGGTCAAATTGCATACCTTCAACGACATCAATGTGTGTATCGGTACCTTTGGCTTCCTCGATGGTGATAACACCTTCTTTGGAAACTTTTTTCATTGCTTCAGCGATCAACGCACCGATTTCAGCATCGTTATTGGCAGAAATACGAGCTACTTGTTCGATTTTTTCGAAGTTTGTACCTACCTCCTTAGCCTGTTCTTTCAGGTTGGCTACAACTGCGGCAACGGCCTTGTCGATACCACGTTTCAGATCCATTGGATTTGCACCGGCAGTAACATTCTTTAAACCTTCACGAATAATGCTTTGCGCTAAAACCGTGGCAGTTGTCGTACCATCACCAGCGTCTTCGCCGGTTTTGGAAGCTACTTCTTTAACAATTTGGGCACCCATGTTTTCAAAAGGATTTTCCAGCTCGATTTCTTTGGCTACAGTAACACCATCTTTTGTAATTTGAGGTGCGCCGAATTTCTTATCAATAATGACATTGCGACCTTTTGGTCCCAAAGTTACTTTAACTGCATCAGCCAACTGATCAACACCGCTCTTCAGCAAATCGCGGGCTTCCATATTAAATTTAATTTCTTTTGCCATGATCGTATCTTATTTAAAATTTAGCTAGAATGTCTGATTGACGCATAATCAATAACTTATCACCATCGACTTCGATTTCAGTACCGGCATATTTACCGTACAGAACGACGTCACCTATGCTTACCTGCATAGTTTCATCCTTTGTACCCGGACCCACTGCGATCACTTCGCCTTTAAGGGGTTTTTCCTTTGCGGAATCTGGAATAATAATGCCACTCGCAGTTTTTTGTTCTGCAGCTACCGGTTTCACCAGTACGCGGTCAGATAGAGGTTGTAATGCCATAATAATACTATTTTAAAGTTGTTAAATACTGTATATATAAACGATAAAAACCGTTTTCATTCTAACTATATCGATTTTGGCCGATGCTTGTATTACAGCGAAATTCGTGCCAAAAAAAATATCAAACCACAACCTTTTAAAACATGACAAATTTTACCTCAAAAACAGTCTTTAAGTCAAATGAACTGACAAAATGTACATTACTTGACAGCTACTTTCTGATAACATGTCTTCTGTGTTCTGGATACTGCCTTAACCAGATAAAAACCTTTATTCAATTGAATACTGTGGTAGACTGCCCCATCCAGATACTGCTGCGCTATCTGTTTACCGGCAACATCCCAGACTGTAACTTCGGTAAGTCCGGTACCCCTTACCCATATTCTCGATCCGGATTCCGTTCCAAAAGTAATGGCTTCGTCCGCACTTGATGAGTTTTGGATATTCACGATGGCATCAAAGACGTTTGTTGAGACAGATTTGAGGTCCATACCAGTCAGCACGGCTTGCCGCATAACAACAGGATAGGATCCGTCCGCCAACTGATCTGCACCTACTAACTGCAATCTGGACAATACACCAGAATTTCCTGAATAGGCAACATCCACCTTTAAGGGATAAGACAACAGTCGATAATGATTTAAAGAGCACCTGGAAATGGAGAAGATCTGACCAGTGCTTCGATCGGACTGCTGAGTTGAAGAACCTTCCTGAAAACTCAAGCCATCTGGCAAAAACAGATCCGCCTGAAAAGCCTGTACACCCTCCGCATTATCCAGGCAAACCTCCAGACAGGACGCATCATCAGTAGCCTGACGGATAAAGATATTATTTCCGGAAATGGGGACCGCAGCAGGGTATAAAGAAAGTTCATCAATAGCTACTGTGATATAGCTGGCCGATTCATGTTGAGATACAGCTCCACCGGAATTAATGATGACAACCAATTTGGTTATATCCGAAATATTCCACAAACCATTACCATCAACATCTATGGCTGCTGAGTCTAAATCCGCAGGACGCATTCCATTAATCCAGGCCACCAGATTGACCACATCCGTCACATCCACATATCCGTCACCATTGGCATCACCTACCAATGAAGAAGCACCAACTATCATCTGGCCATCTGTCACAGATAATGCCAACACATTGGTCAGAGAATCCAGCAAAATAGCTTTCTGAATATCGAGGGTATACGTTTTCATTTCAGCAGGAGCTTTTAGATACAGATCAAGTACTGCCCCGTCCGTTCCTGAAAAAAGATCCTTACTTTTCATAGAATAAGCCATGAACTTATAAATCCTGGGAAAACCGGATATTCTGGCTATCGTCAATAGATGCTGACCTTTTCTGGCAGCAGACAGGCAACAGCGTGAAGTATCCAGGGTAAAACCATCGGGGACCAGAACATCCATTTCAAAAGCGATGGCCGGAGCTGTGCTTTTCAGACAAACACCGACTTGAATAGAATCCGAAGATTTACAGGAGACTGAGGGGATGTAAAATGAATTCTGCGTGATGACACGGTCCAGTGTCCAGTTTTTGGATGCGGCTATTTCTGTATGGCAGGAAGAAGATCCTGGATTACTCAACACATAAAGGTTCTTACTGGTAGAAACCGTAGCTAGTTTGGGTAATTCGATAAAAATGGAATCCAGCCTTTCTGCCGTCAGATTACAACCCGAACAAGATAAATAGTTCAATGCACCCGAAGCATGAATTCCAATTTTAACCAGCGGATTGGTATGGCAGGTTACTTTCTTAAGGACAGGCAACATCGTAAAATCCAGTGAAGATAGCTGATTATCGGAACAGGTTAGCGTCTGCAGATACTTATTCCGACTCAGGTCCAGCACCTTGATGTTATTGCTTCCGCAGTACAAGGACACCAGCGCTGGGCTTTTCGTCAAATCCAGTGAAGCAATCTGATTACTCGTACAACTCAAATAAGTCAATCCAGGCGATTTGGTCACATCCAGATTCAACAATCGCCTGGAATCCGCCTTAAAATAAGTGAGACCCACCCCTATGGCAATACAGTCATAATTGGCTTGAACGGAATAAACATGGGTAACGGCTTTGGTACTCATTGAATCTGGAATCCATTCCGTAACGCCATCCCCCCAGTTTATCAATAAATTGTCTGAAAACTCTATCGTACAGGTTTTTGTACGTGTACTGACAGTTGAAGATACTTCCCATTTCCAGGAAATCGTGTCTGGAACGGCATTTTCAGCTTTAGCTATCCCTGAATCGGAAAAAAAAGTCTGATACAGTATCAGACCTACAAACGCAAAAAGTAACTGTTTTTTCATTTTTTTAGTTTTTTAATTACAAATTCGGAATTAATTAAGCAAAAGCCTATATGAATGAAAATCAAACACTCCAACATCACTTCACCCATACAGGAAACTTTCGCTTAATTCAATCTTAACACTTTGCAAATATATAATTAATTAACTAATAAAATACTTATTATTAATATTTATTTAATACCGATGCGAAAAAAATCCCGACAGTTTAATTCTGACGGGATTCTATAAAAAATATGAAATTTTTCATTAATAACCAGGAACACGACTCAACTGTTCTCTAATCCTTCTAACAATAGCGTTTTCTATTTTCAACCTATTCAACTTATCTTTGGCAATTTTTTTACTATCCCCCATTGGAAGTCCTCGGGAAATGTGACGCCCTTTGGATTTAAACTGCCCGGAAAAAGATGCTACAGTCAAACCTTGTGGCGTTTTCAAAGGATAGGAAAAACTATATAAAATGAACTCTGAATAATTTGTTCGGGAAGTTAGTAAGGAAGATGATGTAAAAGTATACGAAGTCGATGTGTTTAAGGTAACATTCACAGAATTGGTAGAATCCAGCTTACCAGTTGCCAACTTCCCCCTCAATGATTGAGGATAATAAACTTCATTCATTACAACAAATCCACTAAGTTCAAAAAATTCTTTAAAATGGAAAACAATTGGATATGGAAAATCTCTTTTTAGATACCCTGCATACATGATGGTATCAAGCCGGAAGTTGGAATCGGGATCCAAACAGCTCAAACTATCAGCCTTTTGTATACTATCAGCCATAGTCTTTATAGACTCATCGATACTAGCTATGTGTTCGTCCATTTTCTGGAAACCCTCATCCAATTTCTGGAAACCCTCATCCAATTTCTGGAAACCCTCTTCTGCATGAGCGAATACTGCAGGAATTGCCTCTACTTCATCGTTATCATTATTAAAAATATCGCAAGTTTGAAAATGAGAACGACAAGAGTAAAAACCTCTGGATGCAGCAACAACAACAAGTATCAGAATAACAATAATCAATACACTATTTCTCTGTTTATTCATGGTTTTAAAATTAAGGTATTCAATTCAAAAAAATGCTTTCTATATCCAAACGCCACCTGCCTGGCTTAGAGAAGTCAGGCTTGCAAAAACACATAGCCCCACGCCGATAAACCAACCGATTAAACCTACCCAAACCTCCCACTTAGAAGCCGATTTGAAATCCAATAATTTACCAAACAACATCCTGAAGATAGCGATAAAAGGAATTCCAATGATTAGCACCATACCTATAATCATCCACACAGCTGAAGAGGTATTCATCAGTGCAGCCTGGTAAGGAAAAGCCTCTCCTATCCATGGAATGAGAAAACTAAAACTGCCAGTTATCAGAGCTATGAGTACAATAACCAGAACAATAAGTGCAAACAATGCTGCCAGACCGATTACGCCGGCAATAAAAGCAAAAAAGATCTTAAATATGACACGAAATACTTCTACAAAGCTATTACTAGCAGAGTGGACATTCTTTTGAAACTGGTTCGATTTAACATAACCATCGACCCGCTCTTTCACTTTTTCCGACTCTTCACGAATTTTTTTTTCAATGTTCCCGATGTTCACATCCTCACCCCTCATCTCCAGTCGTTGAGAAGCGGTCTTTGCTTCAGGCATAATGATCCAGCAAACTAAATAAACAAACAGGCCCGTTCCTCCAAACCAAACAAGGAGAAAGAAAAGTATCCGAAGTAATACCGGACTGACTTTCAAATAAAAGCCTAACCCTGAACAAACACCGCCCAGAATTGCATTTTCCGGATCTCTGTAAAGTCGTTGATGCTGGCCACCTCTTTCTTCGGAACTTCTTGTACTGGATTCATTTTTCTTATCGGAAGATTCAGCGGATTGTTCTTCTTCGCCGTTGAACTGTTCCGGACGCCCAAGGATTCCAATCACTTTTTGCACATCGGCAGATGTAACCACCTCCCTTTGCCCTTGCATCCATTGGCTAAACAATTCATTGATACGTTGTTCAATATCATTGAGCACTTCTTCAGAAGAAGCGTCATCGCCGAGATGTTTTTTTACATCTTGCAAATAATCCATCAGTTCAGAATATGCATCTTCGTCTATATGGAAAACGGAGCCGCCCAAATTTACACTCAAGGTCTTTTTCATATATGCTTTCACGTTTTAGTACATTTGCGCATAGGCACATATGTACATGATTGGTTTTATTCGTTTAAATGATTAATAGAGACAGAAAGTTCACTCCAGGCATTTCCCAAATCAACCAGGATTGCCTGACCATCCTCCGTAAGATTATAATACTTCCGAGGAGGCCCTTGCGTTGATTCCACCCACTCATAGGACAAAAGTCCGTCATTTTTAAGTCTGGTCAACAAGGGATAGAGTGTCCCTTCAACCACAATTAAATGAGCAAATTTCAGACCTTCGATGATATCCGAAGTATAGGAAGGCTTTTTCTGAAGAATTAACAGCGTACAATACTCCAGAAAACCCTTTCGCATCTGCGATTTAACATTTTCTATATCCATGATTCATAAATTTTGGTACAAATATAAAACATTTATAGTACCATGCAATACATACTACTATATTTTTTGATTCTTTTTATACAAAAACAGTGAATTAGCTCAAGTTCTTCAATAGCAGATCCTCATACACACCTAATTTTACTTAATTTACCGAAAACATTGGTTCTAAATGCTCCTTATTGGTAAAATAATCACTATTATTGCATCCCTAAACTTAATACCCGAAAATACTTATATGTATGAAAAGTAAGATTTTTCTAACTACACTCCTGCTTTTGGCCGGAATGAGCACAACTTTGGTGAAAGCCCAGAGTATGACTATCAATTTAAAAAATGGAAACAAACAGGAAATTAATCTGACAACGTTGCAGAAAATTTCATTTTCCAGTAACAATTTGGTTTTAAACTATGCCAATGCGGCTTTCACATCAGTCGCTATCACCGACATCCGAAAAATCACAATGGTCGGCGGTGCCGCCGCTGTAAAGAACCCCCAAGCCGATGAGTCGAAGATTTCGGTCTTTTTCAATGCTTCCGACAATCAACTTACGATCAAGAACACTCCTGAGAAAACATCCAAAGCTTACGTTTATCGTATAGATGGTGTACTCGTTTTAAACACCGAGGTTTCCTCTTCCAATAATGTAGTGAATGCAAGCAGCCTGGCAAATGGTCTATATCTGCTTAAAATTAATAACCAGGTGTTTAAATTCAAAAAATGATGAAAAAATACTTTTTAATCTTACTCAGTCTGACCTATTGCTTTATCCTGTCTGCACAGGAAAAAATGTATATTCACAAGACAGATAAAATCACACTTGGTGCATTAGTTTCTGAAATAGACAGTGTTGAATTCAGCGACGATGCTTCCACCGTCTTTTTTTACATGGGAATTTCGAAAATTGAATACCCGGTATCAGGAATTGATAGCCTTTCTTTTGGAAATAATTCCAATACCATTTCCATCAATTACAATGGGAATACCGTTTCCGTTGTCAACCCACTTGCATTTGAAGGTGTAACGGTTACAGTATCAGGAGCAGATGTCACTGTCAATTCAACGAATGATAGCAAGGATATCCAATATTTGCTTACAGGATCTACAACAAATGGTTCTTTCAAAGCTTATAGTGTGAAAGGTTTTGGTTTAACCTTAAAAGGCGTTTCTATCACCAATTCAGATGGCCCAGCCATAAACATTCAAAGTAAAAAGGCTGTAAAAGTTTGGATCGAAGGAACCACCAATACACTGACAGACGGAACAACCTACGCAGCTGCAACAGTAAATGAAGATCAAAGCGCTGCATTCTTCAGTGAAGGACAACTTATTTTCAATGGACCAGGCACTCTGACTATCCAAGGTAATGGTTCAGAACAACACGCTCTGGCCAGCGATGATTTTATCCAGATAGACAATGGCGTTATTAATATTACTAAATCTGTAAAAGACGGTATACATACCAAGGACGGCTACATTCAAAACGGCGGAGCTGTTACCATTTCAAGCAACAGCGATGGTATAGACGGTGATGCAAGTTATGTCAACATCGTAGGTGGAACCACCACTATCAACTGTGTTACTGCCGATGCAAATGGAATTTGTTGTGACAGCACGCTGACTATTTCAGGCGGAAACATTAATATTTCCACATCAGGTATTAAATCCAAAGGTTTGAAATCAACACAAGCCATGACGCTCAGCGGTGGAAACATCAACATAACAGCTACAGGTGGCGTGGAACTAAATCCTCTGGGAGCAGGAGTTGATCCTTCCTATTGTTCAGGAATCAAATGCGAAGCAGGTATCACAGTAAACGGATCCAACATTACAATCAACCAAACAGGCGCTTCTGGAAAAGGTATTTCATCGAATACCTATTCTATGACAAGCGGTACCGTCAACATCAACACATCTGGAAATGGTGCTGTCTATACAAACTCACTGGGAGCTATTGATGCTTATAGTGCAGCCTGCATTTCTACTGACGGAGTCTTAACTATCTTAGGTGGCACATTGAATGCAACCAGTACAGGTATTGGAGGAAAAGGTTTATCTTCCAATGGCGTTCTTACCATTGGCTCAGCCACTAGTGCGCCAGTAGTTTACGTAGGAACATCCGGAGCCGCAGTACTCTATCTTACGAACAGCATTACAGAACCCAAAGCAATCAAAGGTGACGCAGACATTTATCTCGTAAATGGTACTGTATCCGTAAACGCAGTGGGTGCCGGCGAAGGCATTGACAGCAAAGGAAGCATCTTTATGTCTGGTGGAACCGTCACCGTTCAGGGTTCTGCAATAACCAGTACAAAAGCAATTGATTTTGCGACCAATTTTAACATTACCGGAGGAACTTTGATGGCTAGTGGGCCTTATCGTTCAAAAAGTATACCGACACCAACAACCTCTACCTCCACACAGAACTTCATCTATGCAACACTTTCATCTACCTCAGCTATTTTGCCGGCAGCGACTATGTTCAACATTCAGGATGGTAGCGGAAATAGTCTGGTGACATTTCAACCAATGAGAAACTCCTATTATTTCATCTTCTCATCTCCAAGTATCCAAAAGAGCACATCCTATAACCTTTATACGGGTGGCACATCAACAGGATCGAACATAAATGGATTGTTTACAGGTGGAACATACTCTCAGGGTACCAAAAAGAAATCCTTTACAACAACTACTACCTCAAAGACATCAACCTCTTTTGGTCTATAATACAAAGAACTAAGACATTCAACGTACTTTTAGTTCCTTAGAAATACGAGAATAAAAAGGAGACCGCTTCTATTGAGCGATCTCCTTTTTTTATGCCGTAAAATTGACAATCAAAAAAAATATGGTATGTTTATTCGATATTTCGCAAATAAATATATTCATTCCATTCACTGAATCCCATCTTTCAAAAATGAAAAGAAATCATTTAGTACAACTTTTTGCAGTTCTGGCGCTTATAGCTATTAATATATATACAGTCTCAGGTATAGGTACATTTTATAATCCGATACGAGCAGCTGAAAGCCCAGACCCATGGGTGTATCAAAAAGATGGTTTTTATTATTACATGGTAACTACCGGTGATGGGGTATGGATTCACAAATCCTCAAAACTGGAGACTGTTGGAAATGCCACCCGTACAAAAGTATGGAGTTCACCTAACGGAGATATCAAAGGAGCCGTTTGGGCACCCGAATTACACTATTTCAATGGAAAATGGTACATATATGCCAGTGGGAGCATTAGTGCCACCTCAGACCAAATGCGTATGTTCGTTCTGGAAGGGTTGTCTCAGGATGCCTTGGGATCCTACAAATACATTGGTCTTTTAAATGGAGGAGTCGGAGCTATAGATGAGGACTTATGGCAAGACCCATTAACCAATAAACTCTATATGACCTGGTCTCAATGGGATCCGGACCAGTCTATCTTTATTGCAGAAATGACATCTCCTACTGCACTCAGCAATAAGACGGTCAAGCTTTCGACACCTACTGCTGCCTGGGAACAAAAAGGCTGGAACGTCAATGAGGGCCCTGCTTTCATTAAACATGGAGATGCCTTACACATCGTGTTTTCTGTTAGTGGTTGTTCCACCTCCGATTATGCTCTTGCCAAACTAACATGCACCAATGGCAATTATTTGAACGCCTCTGCCTGGACAAAATCAACGGGCCCAATCTTTACACGGAACGAATCAAACAAAGTTTGGGGTGTTGGCCATCAAGGCTTTACCAAATCCCCTGATGGCACCGAAGACTGGCTGGTCTATCATGCAAAATCCAACCAGACAAACTCAAATGCAGACCGCAGTACACGTATTCAGCCTTTCACCTGGGATGTCAATAACAATCCAGTATTTGGAGACCCCTATCCAACCAACTTAAAACTGCCTTGCCCTTCCGATGGAACTGGCACAAAGCAAACAATCACCTTTGATCCGATTCCAACAAAATCTGTAAGTGATCCATCCTTTTCACTTTCCGCAACAGCCTCATCAGGACTTTCAGTCAGCTATATCATTCAAAATGGTCCTGCTACCGTTTTAAACGGTACAATACAACTGACTGGAAAACCTGGGACCATAAAGGTATGGGCAACACAAGCAGGCAACAACACCTATTGTGCAGCTTGGCCTGTATACCGTGAGTTTAATGTGACATCCACAAACATTCCGACAGGAACCGGTGACGGTTTAAATGCCACTTACTTCAACGGCTCAAACTGGGATACAGATGTATTAAGCCGGATTGACTCCAATATCAATTTCGACTGGGGATTAAATTCACCCGCTACAGAAATCAATATTGATCATTTCTCAGCTAATTGGAAAGGATATATTTTACCTTTATACACCGATGTTTATAATTTTTCAATCATTTCGGACAATGGCCGAAGATTAAAAATTAAAAATACAATCATCATTGATCACCTCTCGGGTGACTGGGACAAAGAATATGTAGGCTCTATTCATCTAACTGCAGGTGTACAATCTCCCATTGAAATCGACTACTTTGAAGAGGTTGGTGGTGCGAATATCAAGATGTATTGGTGGAGCAACAATCAAAATAAACAAATTGTACCTCAAAGTCAGTTGTCAACAACACTGACCTCTGGTATCAAATCCTCCTCTTCTGAATCAAAGGTTCTGGTGTATCTAAACCCAGCTCAAAATACAGTCACTGTCAGAACACCAAAATCAATGAATAGCCTTCACATCTTAAACAGTGTCGGACTCACCGTCCAAAACAATAAAATAAACAACACCAAAGACTTTACATGTCAAATTGAAAGCTTGCCGGCTGGTGTCTATTTTATCAAGGCAAATTGTGATAATACTGTTTATTCCGAAAAATTCATCATTCGAAAATAGCTGTTGCGCCCTTTACTTATGTAACTATCTGATTTACTTTAATAGATCAACTACAGGTTGATACTGTGGTTCCTGACCTATCTCCGGTACTTGTTCCGTATAGATAACCTTCCTGTTTTCATCCAAAACAACGACAGCACGTGAGAAAAGCCCAGCCAAAGGGCCATTTAGCATTCGGACTCCGTAATATTCTCCAAAACCACGCGCGCGCATTTCACTGAGTGAAACTACATTCGTCAATCCTTCAGCGCCACAAAAACGACTGTGAGCAAAAGGGAGGTCTACAGAAATACACAACACCACCGTATTTTTCATTTTCTCAACTTCGGCATTAAAACGTCTGACAGATGTTGAACAAACCCCGGTATCGATGCTCGGGAAAATATTCATCACGATTCGTTTACCTGCAAAATCCTTAAGACATACATCAACCAAATCTGTCCTTGTCAGACAGAAATCTTTTGCTATCGTGTTTACAGAGGGTAGAGATCCGCAAGTATTGACCGGTTGCCCTTTAAAGGTGATTTTTGCCATTGTACTATATTTTAAATTATTAACCTTATTAAAGTCTTCCTACTCTATGTAGGACAGCTATGAAAGTACTTTTTTTTAAACATTTTATAGTGGCTAAAAGTTCAATAGGTATGAAAAAGCTTTCAAATAAAAAACAAGGCAAACCTATAAACTAAAAAGGATACTATCCAAGCCAAAGCTAACGTGTAAAACACTGTAAAAGCTCCCCACTTCCAGCTTCCTGATTCATTCTTAATTGCAGTAATAGTGGCTATACAAGGGAAATAGAGCAAGACAAAGACCATCAGAGACAACGCAACAGCTTCATTAAAAACAGGTTTTCCGTTTGCATAAGTATCTGATTTCAGACGACTGCTTAAAGCAATTTTATCATCTTTCTTTCCCACATACAACACTCCTAAGGTGCTCACCACGACCTCCTTGGCTGCAATACCAGTAACCAGAGAAACTCCTATTTTCCAGTTAAAACCCAAAGGAGAAAGTACAGGTTCTACAAATTTTCCAATTTGCCCTATATACGAATGCTCCTGTTGCTCAATACGACTTTCGTTGGATTTGGTCTGATTATACGTCGTATTTTGTGGAAAATAGCCAAGAAACCATATCAGGATAGATGCCACCAATATCACCGTACCCATTTTTTTAAGGTACTGAGCAGCTTTTTCCCACATATGGCGAGTGATGGATTTCAGAGTAGGCAAACGATAAGGGGGTAATTCCATGACGAAAGGCATTTCTTCCCGATGAAAGAAAAAACGCTTAAAGATACGTGACATGATGACAGCCATAACAATACCCAGCAAATAGAGGCCAAAAAGCACCAATCCTGCATGCCCTGGGAAAAAGCTTCCGGCTAGCAACAAATAGACAGGTAGCCTCGCACTGCATGACATAAGTGGAGTCACCAGCATAGTAATCATCCGACTGTTTCGGTTTTCGATGGTGCGGGTAGATAAAATGGCAGGAACGGTACAGCCAAAACCCATGATCATCGGAATGAATGATTTACCGTGCAAGCCCATCTTATGCATGATCTTATCCATGATAAATGCTGCTCTGGACATATAACCACTATCTTCCATGAATGAAATAAAGAAGTAGAGAATCAGAATGTTGGGTAGAAAAACAATGACCCCTCCAACACCACCAATGATACCATCCACTATCAAGTCTTTTAAAGGGCCTGAACTCATAAACTGAGCCACAAGACTAGCCAGGAAGTTCACCCCTGCATTGATCCAGTCCATGGGATACTTCCCGAGTTCAAACGTACATTCAAACATCAGGAACATAAAAAGCATAAATGCCGGATACCCCAGATATTTATTGAGAACCACTTTATCAATGGATTTGGTCTGATTCTTTTTTTGTTTTTTCCCAGCCTTATAAGTCTCGGCCAAAGCTCCGGAAATAAAACCGTACTTGGCATTGGTAATAGCAGATTCCGGGTCTTCCTTGAGCTTTTCATGAATGACCTTATCTGATTTATCCCTGACTGCAAAAATAGCACTTGCATTTGGTAGGGTTTTAATCAGTTTCTCTATTTCCTTATCACCCTCCAATAATTTGATGGCTAGAAAGCGGGTTGAATATTTGTCGCGAACCTCTTCGTTCTTGACTATTTCGGCACGGATTAACTGAATACTCTTTTCAAGGACAGGTCCATGGTTCACATGAATATGACGTGTCATGGATCCAATTTGATACAAATGTTCGTGATGGTTCTTTTGAGTTGTTTGAACAGGTTCCGGTGTATTTTTATGTTGACGGTACTTTTTCTCCAACTCTTTCCGATGCGCTTCCTCTTTTAAGTGTTCTCGTTCTAATTTTTCAGGAGTCATCTTGTGTTCGGCATCTTCGTGTATTTCCTCCAGCGTCTCGTGATCCAGATCTTGCTTATGGTAATATTCATGCAGTTCATGTAGATTGTCTAAATCAATTACTCCTTCTTTATTGAAAAAGTCTGTACCTTCATACACTTTAATGATTACATGGAAAAGAGTATCCAACCCCCAGCCTTTCCGCCCTATTGTCGGAATAACGGGTGCACCTAGCAGTTTGCTCAGCTGAAGGTGATCCAGTTTATGACCGGCAGCCTGTAATTCATCGTACATATTTAAAGCGATGACCACTCGCAGATTCATATCAATTAGCTGTGTCGTCAGAAATAAGTTCCGCTCCAGGTTAGAGGCATCTACCACATTCACAACCACATCTGGATTGTCTTCAGCCAGATGTTGACGTACATAAACTTCTTCCGGTGTATAGGCTGACAGCGAATAGGTACCTGGTAAATCCACAATCCTGAAGGTATAATCCCTAAAGCTAAAACTGCCCACTTTGGCATCAACAGTTACACCTCCATAGTTTCCAACATGCTCATGAGATCCGGATGCTTGATTGAAAAGAGACGTCTTGCCGCAATTGGGATTACCGACAAGGGCTATGTTTATGTGTTTTCGTTTGGTGAATGCAATTTTTCGAAGTTCATCCTCGCTGAGGACACCGTTATATACATCAGTTTCAGATAGTTCCAACACTTCACTATCACTAACGACCTCAATATTTTTAGCTTCACTTCGACGCATGGAGACTTCATAAGTCATGATCCGGTATTTGACAGGATCCTGCAAGGGGGCATTCTGTAACGCTTTTACCACTTTACCCCGGACAAAACCCATCTCAATAATGCGTTTGCGGACACCTCCATGTCCAAGCACTTTTACGATAACAGCTTTTTCTCCAGTCTTAAGTTCAGATAGTCTCATATTTTATCTTTACGGATATATTCTTCTATATAACGCTGCAAAGTTAGCCAGACAGTACCTGACCATCAATACCTACTTATCGGTAAAATTTCAGGTTAACGACCTGACGATTGGAACTTAGGACACATTTACACTAAATACCTCTTTATCTTTGTAATCAAATCAACCTTTTTAAAAGGTTTGCATATGAAATCGGAACAACCACATAGTAAAGCTCTTTCCTTGTCAGTATCGTGTGAATAGGCCGTTAGTGCGAGAATGGGTAATTCGGGGTACATAGCTTTAATTTGCTTTGTTGCTTCATATCCATCCATGACCGGCATTTTCAAATCCATCAGAACTAAACGTATATCCTGATTCCTGGTAATAAAATCTACAGCTTCTGCACCATTTGTTGCCCGTACCACTTCAACCGGTAGATGGACTAATAGTTCTTTGAGTAAAATAAAATTCAATTCCTCATCTTCTGCAATAAGAATAGTAAAAACCTCTTCCTGAATATCTTGCCTTTTCTCTGTTGATGTATTTGATTCATTTTTAGAATTAAATACAAATGGTAAAGTGAAGAAGAAAATAGATCCTATACCAACTTGTGATTGTACCCACATCTTGCCTCCCATCAATTCAATGTACGCTTTGCAAATGGACAAACCTAAACCTGAACCTCCAAATTTTCTACTAAGTGCATTGTCAGCCTGACGGAACCTTTTAAAAATATCCTTCTGGAATTCTTCAGGAATACCCATTCCTGTATCCTCAACGAAAAACTCCAGCTCATCATCTTTAACGTTGTAGCCCAGGCAAATCAATCCTTTTTTTGTAAATTTCAAGGCATTGTCAAGTAAGTTGGAAAGCACCTCCTGAATCTTGACCTCATCAAAAATAACCCAATCCTGACCGTCAACCAACCCCAGCTTTATTTTAAATTCAATCCCAGACGTTTCAGCTAAAATTCTATACTGATTATTTACTAGTTGACACATGTCATTTAGTTGAAATTCAACCACATTTAAATTTTCCAGACCAGCTTCAATGGTCGCAATTCGTACAATATTATCAATAATGGATAACAACTGATCACTGCTTTGACAAATCACTTCTATATAATTTTTCCTTCTTTCTGGTGACAAGTCATCGTCATTCAAGAAATTAGAAAAACCGACAATGGCATTCATTGGTGTTCGGATTTCGTGAGAAATATTGTGTAAGAATGCCGTTTTCAAACGATCACTGTCCTCCGCCTTTTCTTTGGCTATCACTAAATCAGATTGTAATTTTTTCTGCAAAGTAACATCAAACTGCATTCCCTGGGTGCCAATTACATGCCCATCTATATCAAAGATGGGTGTTTTGACCACTTGAAAATACTCTATACTCCCATCTGGCTGCAGATAAGACTCCTCCAGTTCCAACTGTTTTTTGTTTTTCACAATCCATTCGTGGTGCTCCATACCTTGATTAGCCATAGTACGCTGCCTGGGGGTAACTTCGTAAAGTCCGGACCGCTCTTTGGACGTTTCGTATTGAGACAACTCTATTGGGTTTTTACCCAAAATTTCTTCCTCCTTCAAGCCTTTCAGTGCACAAAAACGCGAATTCACAAAATCAAATCGACCTTCCAGATTTTTTCGAAAAACGCCGGCATGCATATTTTCTACAAGTGATACATATAACGCCTTGGTTTCACGTAGAGCTTTTTTATTTTTCCAGTTTTCCGACCTCCTTAGCATCAGGATGCCCAGCAACATTGTTCCCGGTGAATAAATAAAAATGATGGGGAAAGTAATGACTTCCAGCGTTTTCAGTAAATGCTCCTTGGGCAACAGAAATACACAAGCCAACATCACCGTATGTACAAGAATGCCCATAAAAAGTAACTCCAGAAAACAATTACCATCTCGCCAGTTTGGGCGAATTTTACCCCATAAAAGGCCAATCACACCAGATGAAACAATAACTGAAACACCCATAACTATTCCGTCTCCACCAATGAAAATTCGGCAAATACCTAAAATAACAATGGCTATAACGGTTGGAATTGTCCCTAAGAATAGGCCAGATACAGCCAGTAAGATTGTTCTGGTGTCAAAAATAAGTCCTTTAAATAAAGTCCACGGAGTGAACATCAACACCAAACCAATGCAACCAACAACCAATCCGGCTAGAACCTTTTCATACCAACGCCTGGAAATTTCCTCTTTAGCCCATATATAATCATAGAGCATCGAGAAAGACAAAAGTATGGCCGTATTTTGAATCAGACTGAGCGCAATGGATCCCGTCAACATGGTCTTAATTTATTTTTTAAAAGGTGATTCGTGCAAATATAACTCAGATATTCAGAACTCCATACTTTTTTATAAAATAGAGTACAAAAAAAGGGATACTGTTTCCAGCATCCCTTGATCTTTTTCTTAGCAACTATTTATTCCGGATGGATAGCTTCTACAGGACAAACGTCTGCACAAGTTCCACAATCGGTACAAACCTCCGGATCAATTTTATAGATATCACCTTCAGAGATAGCTTCTACCGGACATTCATCGATGCAAGTTCCACATGCGATACAATCTTCGCCAATAACATGAGCCATGATTCAATAGATTAAATGAGTATTAATTAGCTAGGCAAATGTACGGAAATTTAGAAATCTTGCAAACAAAGCAGCAATAATTCCTATTAAAAATCGTTTATCCTTCGTAATGTATGACATGATTCAGATACAAAAACATCGAATGAACCATAAAACTCTGATAAAACTCCTGATTGGGCTTCTGTTTTTTACACAATCCGGTAAAATGGCAGCTCAAACCAAGGTGCAATACCTTCAGTATGAAGATCTGAAACCCTATCACTTTGGCTTTCTGGTGGGACTACACACCCAAGACCTTATTTTTCAGCATTCAGGAATAAAGGATTCTGACGGAAACCGATGGTATGCAACTATACCTAACTATACCCCCGGATTCACTGTTGGTGTCATCGGAGATTTAAGGCTGGCCGAATTTATGAGCTTAAGACTGACCCCAACCATCCATTTCGGTAGCAAAGAAGTCTCCTTATTGTCTGACGTTCCCGGATCAACAATACAAAAAGCCTCGGTTCGCTCCAATTACATAACCATTCCACTCAGTATCAGATACCGTGGAGCACGTAGCAATAATTACCGTCCATACATCATGAGCGGATTCAGCGCAGGCATTGATATGGGAAGAGATCAACAAGTACCCATCTTGCTTACCCCGGTCAATCTCTATTGGGAAATCGGAACAGGTTGTGATTTTTACCTGCCTTATTTCAGATTAGTCCCTGAAATAAAGTTCTGCCTGGGACTTGGTGACATCTTTGTACATAACAGGACTGACCAAGAGAGTGAAGTCTTCCAAAAATACACCAACGCCTTTGATAAAGTCACCTCCAGACTAATTGTCTTTTCACTTCAGTTCGAATAAAAGATCCAGACGGCCAAGATAGACACCGCCCTTACCCATCTGACTAATAATGACCGAATCCCCGTTCAGATTCTGTTTTAGGATTGGTTCTTTTAGATAAAAATGGGTATGTCCGCCAATGATGACATCAATATTTCTGGATTTCGCAGCAAGTGTCACATCATCTGGCTTCCCGTCTTTGTATTCAAGACCCAAGTGAGATAGACAGACAACAATATCACACTTTTTATTCTTTTTTAGCCAGCCGGCCCTGGCATCCACTGTCGTTAGGGGATCCAGATAAACCAAACCTTCATAATTAGATGTCATGCTCTTTCCTTTCAAATCTATGTTGGCGCCGACAACACCAATTCGTAAACCTCCTCGCTTCAGAACGAGCCAGGGTTTCACCAAATCTCTCAGAGCAGTTGATGATAAATCATAATTGGTACAAACAATGGGAAAATCTGCTTTTTTCAACATCACTGCCAAAGCTTCAATTCCATTGTCAAATTCATGATTACCCAAAGTTACGGCATCCAATCCTAAGAGATTCATCAACTCCATTTCGGCATCCCCTTTAAAAAGATTGAAATAAGGTGTGCCCTGGACAAAATCACCAGCTTCAAACACCAAAACGTTGGGCTCAGTATGTCTAATTCCGCGAATGATTGCTTCTCTCCGCACGATACCTCCCAGCCCAGAGTCATTACCTTCACCAGCCCCAAAGGGTTCGAGCTGACTGTGGGTATCGTTGGTAGACAAGATCACCAAAGGGGTTTGAGCAGACGCCAGAAACACCAAAAAAAATAAAATCACAAGTACACTATTTTTCATCTTCATTCGGCCATTAATTTTATTCTTCCGTCCAATTGAGCATCCACTTTCTGTCCCTTTGCAGTGAGGCACTCAATTTGCTCAATATATATATCCCTTATTTTCAAGCCAGTATCAGTTCGTTTAATAGCATGCAAGAAAGCAGACATGCCGCTGTTTCCGTTGGCCAGGTAATCCATGGTTGCAATACGGTATATCCTTTCACTTTCCAAAACCTTACCTCCTATTAGTAAACGATTAATCTTGTCTCCTTTAATCTCCAACATTACATTAGACACACAGGCACCATTGTTACGGGCTACACTCCTAAAAACCGACAAAACATCAGACCCTTTCACTTCAAGTATGACAAGTTCATTCTCAAAAGGCATAATCTTATATATATCAGAAACATTGATGGAGCCTTCTTTTAGTGTAGCACGTATACCTCCAAAATTCAGGATGGAAAAATCGACGCCTTCAGGTACCAGTTGGTTGGCTTTCAAAAAGACCTGATCGGCCAGGAAATCAGAAAGCAGAGATTCTGGAGCCTGAACTGTCATTAATTGGGCGCATTCACCAATCCGGCGGTAAACATCCACTCCCATCCTTGCCTTATAGGACGCCAAAATCCCGGACATCGAATCGTTGGATACGGAGTCGTATCTGGCATCCACTTTTATTCTGGTTGCAGAAATCAGACGAAACTTTGCCTGAGCATTGATAATGGATATTACAATCAGAAAAAGGGTTAACCCTACTTTATGCCACTTCATTTTTCTTTCAAATTTTAGGGCGAAAATACGTTATTTATACAACAATAAACAGGGCTTACATGCGAAATATCAATTATTAGTAAATAACGCCGGCGCCCTCTTGTTAAACTCATAAATTTTTCATTCCTTTGCACCCGCGTTGTGTAATCGCTGGCAGGAAACAGAGTAGCCTGTTATGTTACACCATTCAATCACTAAAAAAAACGTCTTATTATGGACTTTATTAAAATTGCCGAAGAGGCATTCGCTACAGGAACACAACACCCCTCCTTCAAGAGTGGTGACACTGTAACAGTTGCATACCGAATCAAAGAAGGTGCAAAAGAACGTGTACAGCTTTATCGCGGCGTTGTTATCAAAATCGCCGGACATGGTGTTAAAAAACGTTTTACTGTTCGTAAGATGTCTGAAAACGTTGGTGTAGAGCGTATCTTCCCACTTGAATCACCATTTATCGACAGCATTACTGTAAACAAAGTTGGTAGAGTTCGCAGAGCAAGATTGTTCTACTTACGTGCTCTTACCGGTAAAAAAGCTCGTATCAAAGAAAAGAGATCATAATACGCTCATTTCTCAAGGATATAAAGAAAGCAACCTCATAAACAGGTTGCTTTTTTTATTTTACCCAAAGACTTTCACCTCTTAAAAAAACCAAAAATGGATTTTTTCTGCCATTATTTCGAAATAATTGCATAATTTCGGCCTATGGTTATTGATTATCTGGCCTCTCCAGACATCTCATTCTGTAAATATGACTGTCTTGGGTCCAATATCCGGTTATGGGAGTACATTCTAAAAATTTCAAAGTGAAAAAGCATCTCATTCTCAGCTTAGCCCTTATTTTAACTTCAACCCTGTTCGCACAAAAAACGGAATCTCCGCAGGAAATATCCGAAACAAATCAGGTAGCAATAAACAGGTTGACTGATCAGGTAGTTAACTTTCCTCAGGAAAAAATATATGTTCAGTTCGACAGGCATGTCTATTCAGCTGGTGATCGGATATGGTACAGGATCCACATGATAAATGCAGCTACACATACCCGGATGGCCATTAGCAGATATGTATACGTTGAGCTGATAAATGCACACAATGAAGTTGTATTAAGAAAAAAAATCCGCCCAACTGAAGATGCCACTTATTTTGGCCAGATTGACCTGTCTGCAGATATTGCTCAGGGATGGTACTCCATTAGAGCCTATACGAACTTCATGAGAAACATCGATGAAGATTATTTCTTCCGTCAGAAAATATATATTGGGAACCCTCTGAAAGGATTGCAAGGAGTATCGATAGAGGAAAATACCGGCAGCTACAACAGTGATTTCAAGAAAGAAGTCAAAACACAAGCGGAATTTGACCTGCAATTTTTCCCGGAAGGTGGGAACCTGATAGCAGGAAACATGCAGACTATTGGTTTCAAGGCGATTGGAAAGAACGGACTGGGTACAGACATCAACGGAAGAATCATAGACGATCAAAACAAAGAACTTCTTACATTTAAGAGCAACTACCTTGGGATGGGTATGATCGTTATGACACCGGAAGCGGGAAAGACTTATACCGCCATTTGCGAAGATAGCCGTGGACAAAGCATTAATGTAAAGCTTCCCCCGGTATCGACCAACCATTATGGATTGTCAATCAAACACAACAACACTGTCATCAATATCGGTTTACTTACACCCAATGGTGCAGTACGCTCAGACACTCTTTATCTACTTGGGAACATCCGGGGAGTTCCTTTTATTCAAGCTACAATTACACCTCAAACACCAGCCATCACCATTTCCAAAGAAGGACTTAATGCTGGTGTGACCCAATTTCTGCTTATGAACAAAAAATACGAAATTCTGAGTGAACGGCTGATTTACATTTTAGGGAAAAACAAAGCAAACCTCAACACGACTCTGGACAAGGCGAGCTATGTAAAACGGGATGCCGTTCATGCTTCCATGATGCTCAAGGATTCAAAAGGAAATCCTCTGGCAGGTAATTTCTCCATCAGCGTCACCGACGACAACGATGTCAAAATTGACTCCAACGAAACAACCATCGAAAGTTATATATTATTGCAGTCTGATTTAAAAGGCGTTATCGAAAACCCGAACAACTATTTCAGAGCTGAAAACAAAAGCAAGGCCTATGAGCTGGATTTACTGATGCTAACTCAAGGCTGGAAACGCTACAATGTAGCAGGTACATTGGTCGGGAATCCAGATAAACCCAATAGATATGGATTGGAAATGGGTCCTGTCATTACTGGAAAAGTACAGAATTTCCCAGCCCGCAGAGGTTTACCAAAGATCAATGTTTCATTTATAGCTCACAACAACATGAACTATGATGCAGTGACGACCGACAACTATGGACGCTTTACGTACCAATGTCCTGAATTCCCTGACAGCACTACTTTTCTAGTTCAGGCACAAAAAAAACAGGGTGCTTATATTGAACTTATTGTTAATAAAGACACTTTCCCAAAGGTAGAAAGATCCTGCATCTTCCCCAACGAACTGAGGCAAGATGCAGCCATGAAAGATTTCATGAAAAAGAGCCGAGATCGTTATTATTTTCAAAATGGCATGATGTCCGTTACGTTGAAAGATGTCGTTATCAAAGCAAAAAAGACGGATAAGAACGAAGAGATCAGAAGGGAAAGAGGCTCTACTTATCTCTTCCCCAGTTTCACCTTCGACGAAGAGGACTTTAAAGGAGTCTCCAATATCAAATTTCTGCTGATGCAAGCCCCGGGTGTAACGGTCGATGATTCCAACAATTCTATAAAAATACGTGGAAATGAGGCTCTGATTATGGTTGATAACATGAGATGGCAATTTGATGAATTGGCAAACATTGATGTGAGCAATGTCAAATTGATAGACATCTTAAGAGAACCGGGCGAAACTATGTCGTATGGTATGGAAGGTAAAAACGGAGTAATTTGTATTTATTTAAAGCGAGCTAATGAAAAGAAGAGTGATGAACCGGTGGTACCTGAACGGAACCAGACATCCATAACACCACTTGGACATTCTCTGCCTGCTGAGTTCTATGTGCCCAAATATCAGGTGGAAGAAACCAGAAAAGATCCGATGCCCGACTTGAGAAGCACCATTTTCTGGAAACCCAATGTCCATACTGACGAAAACGGCCTTGCCGATATCTTCTTTTACACAGCAGACAGTCTGGGTCCTTTTACAATCACTGCAGAAGGCGTTAGCCCTACAGGTGAAATAATCCGTTACCAAGGAAAAATTAACACTAAAAATAAATAGTTCGTTTACATCTTATGAATAGTCTGAAATTCGAAGGAAAGGGTTTTACTTTTTTTAAAATCCATTTTGTCAATGTTATCCTGACATTATTTACTGTAACCTTACTTTACCCATGGGCTATGGTACGTGAAATTAAGTTTTTTTGTCATAATTTGAGCTTGGCAGGACAACCATTTGTGTTTACGGGTACCACCCGGTCGTTCTTTAAAGACTACATCAAAACCTTCCTGGTTTTTCTGTGCATCTTTTTAGTGTGTATTGGAGGAGGAATCATATTTGGAGTTTATCAAAGCTCCATGGTCTCAATCCCCTTTTACTTTGTTACAGTCATTGTTTGCATAATCCTGATCTATTTCTTCCTTCCTATCGTATTACATGGTTCAATCAATTACCGGTTTGACCATACAAATTGGGGAGAAATTAAATCTACCTACTCCGGAAAACTCAGTGAGCTCGTACCGCTTTACTTTACAGGTATGCTTCTAACCTCATTGACAGGCGGTATTTACCAGGCTTGGTATCAAGTGAAACTAGCCAGATACCTGCTGCAGAACATCCGTTTTGGGAGTTTAAGGTTTGACTTCAGCGGTGAATCCAAAAAGCTTTTCTTTTTATTTCTGAAAGGAACATTATTGAGTTTCATCACCTTGGGCATTTACGGAATATGGTATGCCAAAGAACTTTACGAATATTCGGTAAACAACGTTGTTGTACGTAAAGGAGATCAGGAATTTAATCTTCATTCGGATGCAAACACTCTGGAGGTTTTTGAAATGATGGTAGGCAATTTTCTGCTGATTGTCCTGACACTAGGAATTGGAGCCTCTTGGGCTTACATGCGTTATTACAGCTTTATCATCAACCATTGCGTAGTCCCGGCTGACTTTGACTTCAGCCTCATAGATGAATCACAGGAAAATGAAATAGTCGGACCAACTACCACCCATTGGCTGGATAAATGGAATCCAAAATTGATTGCGTAACCTTTAGCCACGTGGGTCAATACCCCACATCAACTTCTTTCTGAGTGTATTAACAAAGGTTAGTCCAGGACGTTTTATGGCTTTTACACAATAATCAGCTTTAGTCACCTGTAGTTTTACGGAGCAAGGCATTGTAAACGAATAACCATCCAAAGAGACCAAAAAGCTACGGCTGCGACTCTCGACTTCCAGATCAATGACAGCTGAATCATCAAGTACCAAAGGTCTTGCTGATAGATTGTGTGGAGCTACGGGAGCCAAAAGAAAATTTTTACAGTCAGGCATGATAATGGGGCCACCCACACTCAGTGCGTAAGCAGTAGAGCCGGTTGGTGTCGCTATAATCAGACCATCGGCTTGATACCCGTTCAAATATTCCCCATTTACTGAAGCATGAATACTGATCATGGAAGAAGAATCACGCTTCAGAATGGCTATTTCATTCAAAGCATTCGGGTATTCCTCAAAAGATTTTCCATCAACAGACAGGTGTAACTGAGAAAGATTGGCAATTCGATAATTACTTTTATATAAATCCAGGATTACAGCATCAATTTCAACCGCATCCACTTCAGCCAGAAAGCCTAGACGACCGGTATTTATACCTAAAATGGGAATATCTCTGTTGCCAATTCGGTGCGCAGTACGTAAGTAAGTTCCATCGCCACCTATACTCAAAGCTAAATCAGCGGTAAAGTCGTCATTATCGATAATACCTGTCACAACCGGCGGATTTACCAGAGTAGAAATTAAGTAATTATAGAAGGTTCTGCATACATAGATTTCTGCATCCAGATTGTGCAGGGCATTAAAAACACTCCAAACCTGATTGAGTTTCTCAGACTTAAACTGAGTTCCAAAAATCGCGACCTTCATAAAAAAATAATGTTAAAGAATATTTTGACCACAAAAACAGGTAACATAAAGTGCATTCTATGGCAAAAGCGATTAACTTTGCACTAAGAGCTAAAACAGGTCCATTTAGAGAATGCTTACCGATACAAAAGTGTGAAAAGTTTACGACATGACAAAACTAAGTGTAAATATCAATAAAATTGCAACCCTGAGAAATGCACGCGGGGGCAACAATCCTGATGTGGAAAAAGTCGCAATTGATTGCGAGAAATTCGGAGCAGAAGGCATCACTGTACATCCAAGACCAGATGAAAGGCACATCCGATACGAAGATGTTTTTAAACTAAGGCCACTCATTACCACTGAATTCAATATTGAGGGCTATCCATCCAGACAATTTATGGACTTGGTGGTAAAAGTAAAGCCAAATCAGGTGACTCTGGTTCCGGATGCCCACGACGCTATCACCTCAGATGCTGGTTGGAACACAACTGCACATTTCAGCATGCTCTCAGAAATCGTAGAAGAATTCTGTACCCACGGTATTCGTACTTCCATTTTTGTGGGAACAAATCTGAAGGACATTGAAAATGCAGCTAAGTTGGGTGCTGATAGAGTTGAACTCTATACTGAACCATATGCTACCTTGTATCCCAATAATCCGGAAGCAGCGGTAAAACCATTTTTGGAAGCAGCCCTCTATGCCCGCAAAATCGGCCTTGGCATTAATGCCGGGCATGACCTAAGTTTGGATAATCTGGCGTACCTGCATACGAATATTCCATGGCTGGATGAAGTTTCTATAGGCCATGCGCTTATATCAGACGCACTGTATCTCGGATTAAAGAAATCCATCCAATCGTATAAAAACTGTTTGAAATAAACAAAAGACCTGACTTATGAATTTACTATTGCTTCTCCAGACAACAGCCCAGGAAGCCCTTCCTGTTTTATCAAACATAAAAGAAACAGCAAATGCGGCAGCAAAAATGAATTTTTTTGAAATGACAATGAAAGGTGGATGGCTAATGATTCCATTGGCTATCCTTTCAATTCTGGCCATATACATTTTTGTTGAACGTTTGGTCACCCTGAATGCAGCATCTAAAGAAAATCCGAACTTTATGAACCGCATCAAAGATCACATCTATGAAGGGCAGATAGACTCTTCCATCAAGTTGTGCAGACAAGTCAACACACCTTTATCACGAATGATTGAAAAAGGGCTTACCCGCATCGGACGCCCAATGAACGATGTTCAGATTTCCATTGAAAATGTAGGTAACGTGGAAGTGGCTAAACTGGAAAAAGGGCTCTCCATTCTTGCCTCCGTTGCAGGTGGTGCTCCAATGCTTGGATTTCTGGGAACAGTGACAGGTATGGTTCGTGCTTTTTTTGATATGGCCAGTGCAGGTAACGATGTCAACATCACCATACTTTCCGCAGGTATTTATACAGCCATGGTTACTACGGTAGCTGGGTTAATCGTCGGAATTTCCGCTTTTTTTGCCTATAATTATCTGGTTTCACGTGTAGGAAAAATCGTAAACAACATGGAAGCCAAGACTTTGGAATTCATGGATTTATTAAATGAACCCGTCAAAAAATAACATACATGGCTTTAAAAAGGCAAAATAAGGTTGACGCCAACTTTAGCATGGCTTCGATGACGGATATCATCTTTCTGTTGTTGCTATTCTTCATGATTACATCAACAGTGGTTACTCCGAATTCCATCAAACTTCTCCTTCCCGAAAGCAAGGAAAAGTCTTCAGCCAAACCACTAACCAGAGTGATCATTGACAAAGATCTTCATTATTATGTAGCCTTTGGAAACGAAAAGGAAAAACAAGTTTTATTTGAAGGTATAGAACCCTTCTTGCAAGCTAGAATTCTAGCTGAACCGGAAATGTTTGTTGCTTTGTATGCCGATGAAAATATCCCTTATCGGGAACTTGTTCGCGTTCTGAATATTTGTAATGAGAATAAATTCAAATTGGTACTCGCTACCCGTCCGCCAGAAAAAAAATGACTTTTAAGAAGAACGAAACATATGGCTTAATAGGCACTGTACTGATGCATGTGCTCATCATTTTGTGCCTGGTATTGTTTGGATTTACTCAAACAAAACCTGTGCCCACTCTTGACGAAGGATTAACTGTCAATTTTGGGAATATTGACGAAGCTGAAGGACTCTTCGAACCTGCAGGTGAACCTACAAACCCCGAATCAGAGGCTATTCCAGAACCAGTTGTAGAAACGAAGCCTGAAAAAGCATTGATGACCCAAACCAATGAACCATCTGTTTCTCTGGAAGATAAAAAAGCAAAAGAAGTAGAACGGGCCAAACAAAAAGAAAAACAAATTGTTAAATTACAGGAGCAAAAGGCTGCTTCTATCAGAAATCAGGCAGCCAGCGCCTTTGGATCGTCAGCAGGAAAAGGTAAAAGTCAAGGTACTGGTTCCGGTGTAGGCAATCAGGGAGCCACCACTGGTGACTCTAAGTCCAGCAACTATGTAGGAGGAGGCACCGGATATGGACAATTTTCACTCAATGGCAGAAATCTGAACGGTGAGCTGCCACGTCCATCCTTTTCTATCCAGGAAGAAGGAACAGTGGTTGTTCAGATAACTGTCAATCCCAAAGGAAATGTGATTGCAACCTCCATCTCCTTGAAAGGAACCAATACCGACAATTCCACATTACGTAACGCGGCCCTGAGTGCAGCAAAACGGGCTCGATTTAATATCATTGAAGGAAATCAAAATCAGAGTGGAACCATCACGTACCACTTCCGTCTGAAATAAGTTTAAAGTAAGGGCTTCACCGGCCATTCTGATGACGTTGATTCGTGAACCGACAATGCGACGTTTTTTATAGAAAATAAGCATTCAATACATCCATAAAAAATAGAACGTTATGAAACAGCTTCTTTTATTTTTAGCACCCGGTTTTGAGGAAATTGAGGCCATCAGTACCATCGACATCCTACGCAGAGCCGGATTGCCAGTAGCAAGTGTATCCATCACAGGAGACCTTCGTGTAGTAGGTGCACACGGCATAGCTATCGAAGCCGACGTCCTTTATCCAGATGTTGATTTCAATAATGCCGACATGCTTATTCTTCCTGGAGGAATGCCAGGTACAAAAAATCTGAATGTACACGAGGGTCTGAAAGCCACCCTGCTTAGCTTTGCAGCTGCAGGAAAACCCTTGGCTGCTATTTGTGCAGCCCCTATGATATTGGGCCAGCTTGGTATTTTGGATGGCAAAGAAGCAACCTGCTACCCCGGAAATGAAATTCATCTGAAAGGAGCTCTTTTGTCAGAGTATATGGTGGTTCAGGATGGTGCTATCATCACAGCTTCAGGACCTGGAGTGGCAGCAGACTTTGCACTTCAAATCGTGACCTACCTGCTTGGAGAAGAAAAAGCAGATGAAGTCACTAAAGCTTTATTAATGCAATGAAGCCCTAAAAATATGTTTTTTAACATATAATTCTGAACATTTCAGGGTATGGGTTGTTTTTGAAAATAGATTAATCTCTTAAAAAACAAATCATATGAAAATTGAAAAAATCATTGGACGTGAAATTCTTGATTCACGTGGTAACCCAACTGTAGAAGTAGACGTTTTTCTGGAATCCGGAGCATTTGGACGTGCGTCCGTTCCTTCAGGTGCATCAACAGGTGAAAACGAGGCCATAGAACTGCGTGATGGCGATGCCAATCGCTACCTTGGTAAAGGCGTCTCAAAAGCAGTCATTAACATCAATAAACTGATTGCACCCTCCTTGCTCGGAATGTCAGCCCTCCAACAAACAGAAATCGACCATAAAATGATTTCATTGGATGGTACCAAAACAAAATCAAAACTCGGAGCTAACGCTATTCTGGGCGTTTCCCTTGCAGTAGCAAAAGCAGCGGCCAATTATTTGGACTTGCCCTTGTATAGATACATAGGCGGTGTAAATACCTACGTTTTGCCGGTACCCATGATGAATATCATCAATGGAGGTTCCCATTCTGATGCCCCTATAGCTTTTCAGGAATTCATGATTCGTCCTGTTGGAGCTTCATCCTTCCATGAAGGTTTACGTATGGGTGCAGAAATATTTCATTCCCTGAAAAAAGTACTCCACAATCGTGGCTTAAGCACTTCCGTTGGAGATGAAGGTGGATTTGCTCCTACCCTAAAAGGCACAGAAGATGCACTTGATTCAATCATAGAGGCCATCCAACTTGCGGGTTACAATACAAACAATGTTCACATTGGTTTAGATTGCGCTTCCTCCGAGTTTTACAAAAATGGCATTTACGACTACAGCAAGTTTGAGGGCCCGAATGGTGCCAAACGGAATTCTGCTGAACAAGTGGCTTATCTGGAAGAATTGATCAATAAATACCCTCTGATTGACTCCATCGAAGATGGCATGAGTGAAAACGACTGGGATGGCTGGAAACTTCTAACTGAACGCCTAGGTCATCGTTGTCAACTCGTAGGAGATGACTTGTTCGTCACCAACGTGGACTTCCTGGCACGCGGTATTTCTGAAAAATGTGCCAACTCTATACTGATCAAGGTTAACCAGATTGGGACGCTTACAGAGACGCTAAACGCAATTGAGATGGCTCACCGTCATGGATACACCACCGTTACTTCTCACCGTTCCGGAGAAACAGAAGATAGCACTATTGCCGACATAGCTGTTGCCACCAATTCCGGTCAGATCAAAACTGGTTCACTTAGTCGTTCAGACCGTATGGCCAAATACAACCAGTTGCTCCGGATAGAAGAAGAACTAGGAAACTCTGCAGTATACGGATACAAGAGGATTGATTAAGTTCTCCTATAAAACTAAGAAAGGCTGTCTTTTATAAAGACAGCCTTTCTTAGTTTTATAGGGAACTGATAGTAGTTCTTATTTCTTTGCGGCCTTTTTAGCAGCTTGTTCTTCCAATACCATTTTAGCATTCTTATTCGTTGGATCCAATTCAAGAACTTTATTCCAGTACTTAGCTGAATTTACATCATCATCAAGGAACAAATAATGTAGGCCAAGATATTGATAAGCTCTTATCAGGTCAGTGTTGTAACCATTACCCGGCTTTTCGGCTAGTTTGGCATTTATCATCTCAATCGCTGTTTCGTAATACGGTTTAGCCAAACCTTCTGATGCATCTTTTTCGATACTTGCATTGGTGTGACCTCTCCATATAAAACCAGTATAGCTTTCAGGGGTCATTTTACATACAATCGCAAAAGTAGAATCTGCCTTTAACAAATATTCTTTGGCCTTTACAAGATTATCAACGGATGTGGTATCAGCCTTTAACTTCACACCAGCTGAATAATATGAACGAGCCAATTTAAAATAATCCATTGATGAAACATAATCTGCTCCCGTCAAGTCCATGTACTTTTTATAGGTTTCAGATGCTGTGATGTTATCACCCATTTTTTGGTAAATGCCAAAGAGCTCTTTATAAATTTCTGGTTTGTCTGAATCGGTTTCCTTCAACTTTTCATAAATCTTCAAGGCATCGTCAAACTTGCCGTTCAAAGCCAGAATACTGGCATAAGCCATATAGTCGTTAGTTATAAAACCTATTTCACTCTTAAGCGTAAAGAAGTAATCTGCGTACTTTAGGCCATTCACTGCATCATCCAATTTGGCAGCATTCCATACTCTGAAACGGTTCAGTACAAAATTGGCAGAATCTAATTTTTGTGCATTATCAACTTCCACTTTGGATGCTTCATATTGTTCTGTATAGTAATAGCAAGAAGCAAATTTAACATAATCATCAATATTCAACTGACCGCCATCTGCAACAAAAGCTTTAAAACCTTCAATAGCGCTTAAATATTGTCCGTTCAACATATAGGTTCTGCCAAGACCTTTGTAAGCGATGGTATAATCAGGATGTGCAACCAAGACCTTCTTTAAGATTTCAAGTGACAAATTGGGATTGATGGATTCATAAATTTGTGCACACTTGATAGATGCAACAACAAAACTTGTATCAAAATTGATGGCTTGCTCGTATTTGGCAGCAGCTTCACCCATTTTATTATCAGCTTTAAGCATGTCACCTTCCAATGTATAAACAAGAGGTGATTTTTTACCATACTTTTTGGCAATAACCAATTTCTGCTGAGCCACGTCATTCATGCCACATTCCCAGTAGGCGCGTGCAATAGTCACATTTAAAACAGGACTTTTTTTATTTTTTTTCAAGGCACTGGCAAACAGAGATTCAGCAGCTTTTGCGTCTGTCTTCAAAATTAATTTGCCTAGACCAACTTGATTCAAAGTATACAATGGATCTGCAGCAACACCTTTTTCATAATAAGATTTTGCTTCATCCATTTTACCTTCAGCAAAAGCTATTTCACCAAGGTAATAGTTCGATTCTGCTGGAGACTTTGAAATGTTACTTTCAAAATATTGTTTCGCTTTTTGGTATTCACCAATGCTAAAATAATCAACACCAAAGTTGCTTTGCGCATTTACGACCACAAAAAGGGCGATAAAAAAGGCGGTAAATAAGAGCTTTTTCTTCATTCTTCAATTTATTTGTTTGTTTATATTTCCTTTTAAGGGTAGGACCTCTATTCCGATTTTACTTGAACAAGTCTCATGGGGCGATTGGCAGGTACAAGTCCTAATTTCAAAATCAGACGTTGACCTTTATCACCAGCAGTAAAATTAAGCAATCCGGCAGGTAAAGTTCCGGCTAAATCAGTCGTGATCATAAAAATATCCCTTACCATTGGATATTTATTAAGAGCCAGATAAGCCGCAAAAGGCTTATAACTATTATCTAATCTCGCCACATCATAGGGACTAACAGACATAACTCTGATTTGTTCAATAAAACTTAGGTTAGAGGAATCTTTTCGGTTACTAATCCAACTTACCCCAATGATACCTATCGCGTTGGATGTTTTGGATACATAATCAATAACATCCTTGTTGGATTTCAGAGCCTTAATATTTGTAGAAAATGCACTGTTTTTACAAATGGAATCTTTTACATATCGAACAGTACTTGAATTTGCATTATCAAATACAACACGAATAGCCCCAAGTGAAGAGCTTTGATTCAGACCCTTCCAGTCTTTAATTTGACCAGTCATGATCTTTTGTATCGTCAAAACGCTAATCAGTGAATCTTTATTTTGTTTGTTAATTATTAGTGCAATTCCATCAACAGCAATTCTTTGGGAGCGAGGACGCAAATTCAGTGATTTCAGATAATTGAATTCTTTTCCTGTTAAATCTCTGGCGGCAACAATTAGACGAATACTGTCCTTTAGAAGAAGGTTCATTTCTGTAACTTCATCGGTATAGATGGGATTAATATGTGCTTCAGGGTATAATCCTTGAAATACATCTATTTGTTCTTTCATGATTGGGGATAAACAATCTTCACATAGGATAGTGGCAACACCGCTAGACATAGTATCTAAACGCGTAACTCTCGATTTTCTGTTACAAGCTGTTATTGACAGAACAAGAGAAAGCATCAAAAAAAAGCGAAGATTTCTCATATGAAATGATTTAAGAAGCTAAGGTAAGATAATAAAATAAAAATAAAAAGTAAAAAAAGTTAAGGAAAATCCATTAGCGACGTTGCCAAATAGATATTATCCGAAATATGCCGAGAAAAAGAAACATGGCACCCATAATATAACGGATTGAATGATTAAAATTTTCAAATAAATGGGTAAAAACGAACATAAAAAACATGCCAAGATAGAAAACTACCATGAACATTCCCCAGATATAATTAAAATTTAGTCCATTTTTTAAGTTCATAGCTTAAAGCTTTAAAAAAGAAGAGAAGACAACTTTATGACAAATCATCTCCTCTTCTTTAAAGTATTTAATTAAAATTACGGTTTATTTAATTGGTATTTGATTGGAAGCGTAAAGTATACAGGTACATTACGACCGTTCTGCCTTCCTGGAATCCATTTAGGCATCATTTTTACAACACGTACAGCTTCCTTATCACAGGCAGGGTCCAGTCCGCGCATAACTTCCACTTGAGAAACCTCACCCGTTTTGCTTACAACAAAACGAAGGATTACACGACCTTCAATGCCCATTTCAGAGGCTGATGTCGGATAATGAACGTTTTCACTGAGGAATTTCATCAATTCGGCCTCACCACCAGGAAATTCTGGCATCTGCTCAACACCAACCAATGGCTTTTCTTCAATGGCCTTTTTGTTGTCTTCCAGATCAGCAATATCAACGGCGTGTTCGTCGCTTGAACCGACTATATCCTTGATAGAGATGGTTGCTTTTGAATCTTTCAGGTTATCCATAGACTTCAACTCGTCTTCGGCCCGAACATCTTTATCATCAGCAATGATAACTTCCGTATTCTTGATGGTATTCTTCAGGATTACTTTAGGAACAGGAACTTCCGTTTTGATAATATCCTTGTCTTTTAGTTTTTCTTGCTCCAGATCCAATTTGGAAATAGTATTAACTTGCGTCATCGAATCTCTCGATCTAGTCGCATCTCTAACAGTTTGAATCAAAGCAGGTAGAAAAGCAAGGAAGATAAGAATAAGTATGATCAGTATAAATGCGATAATATGACGTTTTGTAGACGTCTGTCGCATTTGGTATGCTCCATAACTTTTATTCTTTCCTTCGAAGACCAGATCACACCATTCCTCTGAATTTAAATTTATTTCTTTTGCCACTTCTTTTAAATTTTAGTGTTAAAAACTCACTTTACTTCTGAGGATTAGCTTTTGGCTCTGTTTTCTCCCGTTCTGTTAAAAGATGCTTGTCGCCGGCTTCCATACTATTGATAGTATATGTTCCGATACTACAAATAGTCATCTCATCTAGAGCGTCAACCAAATTCATATAAGTGGACTCGTCGCTCGGCTTAATGATTACGGCTTGACCATCTTTTGCATTTAGAATTTCAGTAAGACCGGTTTCATAGACTTGCTGAGTTATTTGCTTCTTATATTTCATTTGTTTCAGTTTGCGCACCTGCTGTATACCAATTTTATTTCTCGACAATAAAAGACTACGCAGGCTGTTCTTATTGTCAGCGCCTCCATAATTTGCAATCTTTAATGTACTTGGATCTTCCACATTTGGTTTACCCAAGTAATAATAGATTTTATTGTCTGATCCTAAAATCACTGTAATGGCTTTAGAGCTTTTTACCTTGTTCTTATCTTGATCGGCTATGTCCTTGTCGTTTGTTGGCATAACAATTTGCATTGTCTGCGGCTTTAACAAAGATGTACAAAACATAAAAAAGGTAATAAGCAACATATTCATATCGACCATAGGCGTAAAGTCTACGCGTGTTTCGATCTTCTTGGGCTTACCTTTCTTAGCTCTTTCGTGGCCACCAGTATTTACTTCTGACATATTCTTTATTAATTTTAATTATCTATTCAAAACCACCCATTAAAAATCCGGATGATTTTCTAATAATTTAGAATCCAGCAGGCATACCTTCCAAACTCGTAATCAGATTGTATTTGTTCAGCTTAAGATCTTGAAGCGAATTTAGTACATTTTTGATTTTGGGATATGGAGTTGTTCTGTCAGCCTTGATGGCAAGTGTAATGTTTTCGCCGGTTATCTCTTTGTTTACGTCAACAGCATGCCTTACCCAAGTCTTAAATTGGTTGTTCAAGCTGTCAATAGGAACACCGTAACTCTTGAGTGCTTTATCCTGAGCTCCCATATCGAGATCCAGGAAGTCAGCCATCAATCTGATGTCAACACCGATATTCGGTTGCTTAAGATAAGATTCGTATTGCTTATCCGTAAATGTAAGCTTATAATCTTTAGCGACTCTCTTCAATACTTCTAATTTTGTAGCCGGTCTGTCCAGATTCAAAAAGACTTTTCCTTGAGGATCAATCAATATCATTAAACGATTGGCATCAGGGATTTTAATCTCAGAAACTGAAGCAGGTGTAGTCAACTGCACAGGTTCTTTTGGAATAAAATTCGCTGTAAGTATGAAGAATGTCAGCAAAAGCACAGTAACATCACTCATCGCCGTCATGTCGATAAGCGTGCTCTGTTTTTTTCCTTTTACTTTAGGCATATCTTTCTTTTTTAGTATTCAATATTATTTACTCAAATGTTTGGTAGTGTAGGTCTGACCAATAGCAAAACCAATTTCATCTACTGCATTTGTGATATCTTCCACTTTAGCAGCGAAGTAGTTATAAAAAATGATTGCCAAAGCACCGGTTGCGATACCTGTAGCCGTATTGATAAGGGCCTCAGAGATAGCGGTAGAAAGAGCCAGTGGATCTGGAGCACCTTCAGTACCTAAAGCGGAGAACGCACGAATCATACCAAGTACTGTACCGAAAAGTCCAAACAATGTACCAAGTGTTGAAATAACAGCGATAACAGGCAAATTTTGTTGCATGCTAGGCATTTCCAAAGCAGTAGCTTCTTCAATTTCTTTTTGGATAATGGCAGCTTTAGCATCGTTGTTCAAACCATCGATTTTTTCAACGTCTTCATATCTGATTAAGCCGGCATTCAAGATGTTGGCAACTGTACCTTGTTGTTTGTCACACATTTCACGGGCACCGCGGATATCGCCTTCTGCCAGTTTAACTTTAACGTCCTGAACAAACTTAGTCTGATTCTTTTTACCTTTCATCTTTGTAAATGCAAAAGAACGTTCGATAGAAAGTGCGATCACTGTGCATAAAAGAGTCAAAATGATAGGTACTACGAATCCGCCCTTATACATGGTTGCAAAGAAGTGACTAGGCAGTGGTGCTCCTTTTTCATCGAATCCGGCTGGATTGCCACAAACGAACCAGAAAAAACCTACAGCAATGATAGCGCAACCGAAAATAACTAACGCGGCGGAAATACCACGACTTTTTTTGACCTTCTTTTGGTTTTTGGTTTCCATAATAATTTAAATGTTTGTTTTTATAATTGATTGATTATTTCACAAGCCTAAAAAGCTTTAAATGTTTTTATTATTCTATATCCGAACCCCGGAACCCTTACGCCAGAGGACAATGAACCATACTTAACCTACTGATTTTGGTCTGCAAATATACGAATGCAATTGAGGAGATTTGCCATTATGCCCATTTTTATTTGCAAATAATTGTTAAAGCAGCAATCTAATGTCCATTTTTCCAATAAAATACGTATAGCCTATTCCCCTTTCGGATCTCTTGAATTCTAATATGTTAAGAACGATAAAAAGTGTTGTTTTATTTTATTTTTAATTGGATTATTTTAATTACTTTAAAGACATATAAACAGTACGTAACAAATCACCCCATACATCTTGATTCATGTTCCAGGAAGCCTTATTGGTATAGAGTAGGACAACAAGTTTATTTTGGGGATCTATCATAAATTTAGTGCCGAAATCTCCCTCCCAGGATAATGAACCGGGATTTCTCATGGTTCTGGCGAAATCCTCGTTTGTTGCAATATGGAGACCAAGCCCGAATAGAAAATTGCCTTCGACTCCGAAAATCTGGTCAGTACACATCTGCTCAATAGTTTTCCAGGACAAGAATGCTTTTTTACCTATTTTACCATAATTCATGATCATTTCACAGAGTTTAGCATAATCTTCTATGGTCCCGCTCAAACCTGCTCCTCCACCGAAATAAAGTTGATTTTGTGCCAGCGGATAAAAACGAATCAGAGAGTCGGTCAAATTTGTTGCATGCAAATCGGAATCAGGCTTCTGGTAAATAGGAACCAAGCGATTCACTTTCTTTAAAGGCAAGTAGAAATAAGTATCGTTCATATCCAGCGGATTCAGCACCTCTTTCCGAATTAAGGAATCCAGCCGCTGGCCAGAAACAACTTCTGCCAGTCGTCCAGCTACATCCAGACTGAATCCATCGGTAAAACCTTCTCCCGGATCATGTTTCAATGGCAACTTTGCAATACGCTTAACAACGTCTTCGGTCGTGAGCTGTTCCATATAATTGATGGGATGAAGATCCTGGTCATATACATCGTAGGCAATTCCAGAAGTCATGCTCAACAATTGGCGGATAGTTATATCACCGTAAGCAGGTCGTGTCACCAGATTACTCTCTGCGACACTTCCTGAAACGTAGACCATCGGATGTGAAAATTCCGGCAAAAACTTTTTAATTGGATCTTCCAATCTAAATAAACCCTTTTCATAAAGAACCATCAAAGCAACTGTTGTAACCAGTTTCGTTTGGGAAGCATTTCGGAAAATGGCATTCTTTTTCAAGGATGTTCCTATTTCACGGTCAGCATATCCAAATGCTTTATAATAAATTGGTTTCCCATTATATGAAACATAACAGACAGCAGACGGCAATGCCTCCTGAGCAATAGCCTGTTTCATCAGGTAGTCAATTTGCTTGAACCTGTTCAAAAAGATTACATCTTTTGCAGGTGGCGCTTTCGGAGAAGCAGGCTTTGCAGTCTGAATGCCAACGATGGTAAAACTAATGCCAACGATGATCAATAACAAAAGGTTTCGCTTCATAGGATTGTTTTTATGAAAAAAAAATAATCTTAAATAGCCGAAAGTATTGAAATCAAAAATTCCCAGAATCGTTCCACACTTACTATTTCAACTTTTTCATCCGGAGAATGAGGAAATGCAATATTGGGGCCAAATGAAATCATATCCAAGGTGCCCACAGCATCCTGGATGATACCACACTCCAAACCGGCATGGATTACATTCACGTTAGGCTTCTTACCGAACTTGTCTTCGTAGATACCAGAAAGCAACTCTTTGACAGGAGAATTCAGGTTGGGCATCCAACCAGGATAATCACCTGATTCTATGACTTTAGCACCAGCCATGGAAAAACAACTCTGTAAAGAGGAATATAGGGTGCTTTTCATGGATTCCGATGCGCTTCTTACTAGAAACTGGCAAGTGATCAGACCTTCTTTAGATTCACAAATAGCAAGATTGGAAGAAGTTTCCACAACATCAGGCATATCAGGGATCATGCGTAAGACTCCATCGTGAGCTGCAACAATAGCATTTATCACATCATCCTGAATTTCTTCGGGAATCAATCCATCAGGCAAATTCACCTGGTCGATGGAAAAATGAAGTTGGTTTTCGATACCTTTATATTCTGCATTGATCTGATCTTCATAATCAGCTACCAGTTCTGCCAAATCAGCCAGACCATCTTCGGGAATTGTAACAATGGCATATGCTTCACGTGGTATAGCATTTCTAAGGGTTCCACCGTTAAAAGAGGCCAGTCGAATTTCATTTTCAGCGACAGCTGTTTTCAGAAAACGGAATAACAGTTTATTGGCATTGGCACGTCCCAGTAGGATATCTACACCAGAATGTCCCCCCTTCAACCCGTATAAGTTGAGTTTTACGGCAATATCCCCTTCAGGAACTGGAACATTTTTTTCATATTCGAATTCTGCGGTCAAATTAACACCTCCGGCACATCCAACAAAAAGATCACCTTCGTCTTCAGAGTCAAGATTTAAAAGTATTTTTCCTCCAAAGGCTCCGGCTTTGAGGCCAAAGGCGCCATACATTCCGGTTTCTTCGTCAACGGTAAACAGAGCTTCAACGGGCCCGTGTTTCAAATCCTTGGCTGCCAGCACTGCCATGATAGCAGCTACACCTATACCATTATCTGAACCTAAGGTAGTTTCTTTGGCTTTAACCCAACCATCTTCGATGTGTATGCAAAGCGGGTCCTTTTCAAAATCATGCTGAACATGGCTGTTCTTTTGAGGAACCATATCCAAATGAGATTGCAAAACGATACCTGGTCTGTTTTCCATTCCAGGGGTTGCGGGCTTTTGGATCACTATATTTCCAGCATCATCCTTGATGGTCTTCAAACCCAAAGATTGACCAAAATCATACATGTATTGTTGAATGGGACCCATAAAACCAGATGGACGTGGAATTTGGGTCAAATCATAGAAATAGCCCCAAAGTGTAGAGGGGTTCAAATGCAGAAAATCTTCCTTCATTGTATTGAATTTTATAAGATGATATTTGTATAACGTCTGGATTCAGAAATTGTTTCATTAAACAACAAAAAGGAACAGACACCTTCTTTACAAAGATACAAATGAAGGCTGAAAGAAGATAGCTATTTGTCAAAAAATGGAGCAGCTATCTTCTTTCAAAATCTTTAGTAATCAAGAGGTTTTATTTTCTCGAATTTTGAGCTGATTAAATTCTCCCTTCCGTCTGGATTAAAATAAACCTTGATATAGGTCACATCACGTAAGAAATCGATATTTCCAATTTCAAATTTAACAATATCCAAACCTGTACGTTTCCGGAGATCAGCCATTAACTCTTCTTCCCTTTCAGGTAGAATCAAATGAATCTTTTCATAAAGAATAACCTTGTGAGGCAGGTCATGTTTCAGAAAACGACTCGATTCCAAAATCCAGGTCATTACGACAAAAATCACATTGGTGGCAAATAGTTCGGCGTAACTCACAGTCATAGCCAAGCCATTGATAACAGAAATACCGATAACCATAAACAAATACGTCATTTCACGGATTGGAATTGACTCCGTTCTATATCGAATCATACCGAAAATGGCAAACAGACCCAGGGCAAAACCCATTTGAATCTTTACATTATCCAGCAAGAAAATCAACAAGAAAATGGTTACACCAAACAGCAAAAAGGTAAAATAGTAGTCACGCTGTCCTTTCTTCTTGTAATAGAGATAATGAATAATCCCCCAGCAAACAATCAGATTAAATGCAAATCTAATAAGTAATTGAGCAAGACTTTGATTATCAAACAAAGGTATACCTAAAAAATCAAGCGCAGACTGTGGTACAATACTAAGCTTCTCAACAACGGAAGTGGTGTCCATCCCCAGCCCCAATTCATCAAAATTAATCATGGTTCTTTTCTGTTAATTTATTAATGTAACGTATTTTAGATTTAAAACGGTTTATTTTGGCATCTGGATTTGTAGCAACTGTACCAAGACAGTATTTGCTAAAGCCATGTGGCAAAATTTTGTAGTCATTCAATAGGCTTTTGAAATAAGAAGGACATCTTCCATCTTGTTTCAACTCTACAATCATCAAACCATGCATATCTGTTTCCATACCAGTCTGACAATTGGCGAAAACGAGATTTCCGTCAATGGTCAGACGTTCTGTTTTCTCCTCATTGACCAATGTGATTCTTTCAAAAATAGTCATTATCTGTGGTAATAATTCATCGACACCCCAATTTGACTTTCCGTTTATAAAGTCAACAGCCGTTGCATTTTTGGAGAAGTCAGTAAAATCATCCTGACCGATAATGATTCTTTCTTTGGTGGTTCTGCCTTTGTTGGATTTGTTTTTAATTTCCAAAAAGGACAAAGAGGATTCAACATACGTTCTGGTCCGGATTTTTTGCCTCTTGAGCTTATTGTCATGATGCATGGTGTACATATCGATATCTGCCGTATCAAAATAGGTTGTTTCATATCGGCTGACCGGCAATTTGTTGACTATTTGTACGCGGTAATTATCCTTTATCTTATCCAAAAGTTCTGGAAGTAATGTATCAGGTATCATATATTTCGTATCAATACGATTCATCAATCTGATTTCGTTCATTTCAGACAATGTAATTGTCTTCATTTCGTCCCATACTTTCATGTGTTGCAAATCCATTCTGTCTATTGTTAAAAAGAATAACCAATACCAAGGGTTAAAACATGGACATTAACAATATCAGTGTTATCAATATCGTATAGATATCCACAATCAACTGAGAATCCTTTGAACACTTTGTACTCCAACCCGGCAGCATACCTAGTCTCCACCAAATCGTTACTACCAGAAGGATTATTTAGTGAATGTGACCATTCACAGGAAATGTATGGAGTCAAAGGCAAACCTTTCACATTGTAGTCCAATTCAAGTTTTGAGCGCAAAATATCCTTGGGATTGGCTCTTGTATCCGTTTCTACAACTCCTACACGATAGGTACTTTGAAAGCGCTCTTTTAAGGAAATCTCAAAACGATAGAAGTCGTATACTCCTTGTAAATATACGCTATACCGATGGCGCAATTCCCAATAATCCAAATAATTAGTAGATTTTTTTCCAGGATGGTTATAATTGATCATGCAATAAGATGCTCCTCCTTTTAAAAAAGAAAACGGTTTATAGGATAGCTCAAGTGTGGACATGAACTTATCTGTTGTACTTATATCGTCACGCAAACGATATTCTTCTTCAAAATCAATCGCAATTCCGTTTTTCCATTTCTTCTGCAAATCGATAGAATTCCAAAGGCCATGATCCGTTACATATTCCTGAGCAAAACCCGGCAAAGCAAAAAACAGTGCAAACGCCAAAATGTAAAACCTGGTCATTTGTATTTTTTTCATGATATTCTAATTTAAGGTCGCTAAATCCCTTCAATAAGGGTGTAATTATAGTTGTCAGATTTAAAACAGACTAACAAAATGTACAAAGGTTTAATCTTCCCCTATAAATGTTTGTTTTTCTGTAAAAAATCACTCCATTTTTATAAAAAATTAAGAAATCATTGTCATTTTCTGGCAATGATTTAACGATGTCTCTTTTTATCCAATATCATCAACCACACATAGGCAATTAACCCTGTCAACAATGTGAATAGGATCTGTAAGCCGTGTATGACTAATGCAAAAATTTCTGCATCCGGTTTAGAAATTCCATAAAACACCAAGGTAAATATAACCATGAAGTGATAGGCTCCAATTCCTCCCTGTACAGGTGCAACTACACCAAATGAGCCCATTACAAAACCACTGAGCATCGCTAAGACTCCTAATGGAACGTCAAAGGAAAAGAAAAATTTCCCAATATAAAACATTAAGAAGTAAATAAACCAGATAGCCACCGAATAAAAGATGAAAAGAATCGGATGCTTCATGGTTGTAATACTTTTCATGCCCTCCCAGAGTTTCAGAAATAATACTCTGAACTTTTCATAAAAACTGAAATGTTTCATGTGCCTGCGAAACAAAAAGAACATAAGAACGATTGCCAACAAACCACCCCAAATAACAGGAGATGTCGCCATACTAATCAATTTATCCAGAGACTTTGGATTTTCCTGAAAAAAATTATTAAAAAAACCGAGTTGGAAAAGTATGGTTCCCAAGGTTATCAGCAAAAGGCAAATGACATCAAATACTCTTTCTGTTATAACAGTTCCAAACGTTTTTGTAAATGATAGTCCGTCTGATTTCTTCAAAACGCCACATCTGACCACTTCTCCTGCTCTAGGTAAAAGTAAGTTGGCTGCATATCCCACAAATATCGAAAGCACTGTAATTTGACGACGTCCCCCTGGGCAAACAGGCTCTAAAAGTAGCTGCCAACGGAGCCCACGAATGATCATACTCAGGACGCTAAGAAAAAAAGAGACTACAAACCATTCGTAATGAAGACCATCTCTAAATACCTTCCCCAGTTTTGAGAAGTCCATATCTTTATAAACCCACCAGAACAAAATAGCAGCCAATGCCAATGGTATGAGAATCTGGAGGATTCTTTTAATTTGTTTCATTCTTGACCAACTTTCGATTAAAATGTTTACTTTTGCGTTGCTTTGCAAGTTTGTGAGGCGCACAAATATACAAATTTTTTCTTACTGAGGTGAATGACGATAGTAAAACCCAAAAAATCACTGGGGCAACACTTTCTAAAAGATTTAGATGTTGCTGCACGCATCGCGCAAACGCTTGATGCCTACAAAGGTATGCCGATTCTTGAAATCGGTCCCGGAATGGGGGTTTTAACACGTTTTTTACTGGATTACGGACACGACCTCAAAGTGGTCGAGCTGGACCGCGATTCGGTCACTTATCTGAATGAGCATTTCCCAGCCCTCACCGGACGAATCATTGGAAATGATTTCCTGAAAATACCACTGGACGAAATCTTCGATGAACCTTTTTGCGTCATCGGTAATTATCCATACAATATTTCTTCTCAGATTTTATTTAAGGTTCTTGAAAATAAGGATAAAGTTCCCTGCTGTTCTGGCATGTTCCAGAAAGAAGTGGCTGAACGTATCGCCTCCAAACCCGGTAAAAAAGCCTATGGCATCCTAAGCGTGCTTCTACAGGCCTATTACGAGATTGAATATCTGTTTACAGTTGACGAGCATGTATTCGACCCGCCACCCAAAGTGAAATCTGCGGTAATCCGGCTAACACGCAATGAGAGAACAGGATTGGATTGTGATGAAAAATTATTCAAGACCGTTATCAAAACCGGATTCAACCAAAGACGAAAAACCCTGAGGAATTCACTGAAGCCTTTGTTGGGAAACGACTGTGTTATCACGTCAGATCCAATTTTCAATCTCAGACCCGAGCAATTGTCCGTTGAACAGTTTGTCAATTTAACAAATATGGTTTCTCCTTTCATAGTAGAACCAGGCTAAGCAAATCCTCTTCTGCAGGTATTTTGCCTACACAAAAATAGCGTTATAAACAAAGTCTGAACATTACACTGGTAAAAGACCGGTGAAAAAAGCACAAACGCCATGGCCGAAATAAAATTATTCTATCACGAAGGCGGTCGTATTAAAATAAGCCGCAGCCTGGATTTCCTGAAAACTACACCTATTGAAAATTTCTTATGGATTGATCTTCACGATGTAGATGATGAGGTTGAAGATCAATTGGAAGATTTTCTCAAGATTTACATTCAGGAAGAAGAAGAAATGGAAGAGATTGAGATGTCTTCCCGATTTATAGAAACTGTTGATACATTAGTGGTCAATTCTCACTTTCTACTTCCAAATTACGAAGCAGAAAATGTATCATTCATCATGAAGAACGATATTCTGGTTACTGTACACAGCGAAGAGTTAAGTTCTTTCACTGAAACAATAAAGAAGCTTTCCACCAATCCGAGAAACTACCCTACCGGTTATCATGTAATGATTGCTATCTGGGAAATGCGGGTAGAAAAAGATGCCGACCTCATTGAAGATATCATTGACAAAATAACCATTTTGAGTGATACCCTCCGGGATGCTGACGAAGATGTATTGATGGATATCACCGAACTTCAGGAACAGATTATGCAAGTCCGCCAGAATATCATCGAAAAACAGAGATCGCTTTCAAATCTATTACGAAGCGAACTGATGCCTACTGAACTTTATTCCAAACTGACCATCATTTTAAGAGATGTTACTTCATTGATTGAACACACAAAGTTTAGTTTTGAAAGGTTGAATAACATGCAAGAAATATTCATGGCTTTGGTTAATGTTGAACAAAATAAAATCATAAAAATCTTTACCATTGTCTCTGTGATTTTTATGCCTCCAACTTTGATAGCCAGTATTTTTGGGCAAAATATTCCAAATATGCCCTTTACCTCAAGCCCATTGGGTTTCTGGGTTTCAATTGGGTTGATGTTTGCATTTTCAGGAGTTATTTTACTCTACTTTAAATTCAAGAAGTGGCTATAAGACAAAAAGTTGAAAAATATTAACGTTATTCCGAAAACTTTTGCTTTAATTTGTAAATACCTTTATTAAGGTCGCTCTAACTAAAAAATAATTTGATTATGGACACAAAAGAAACCAACAATCTGCCCATTGAGGCAAAGTTGGAAGAAACTCTCACTGAAGCCGCAGAAGTTGCAGCTGATAATCAGCCGGAAAGCATCACAGAAGCTCCGGAAGTCGTTAAAACTAAAACCAAGCGGGCTGTCAAACCCAAATCAACTTTAAAACCAGAGGTGATTGGTGAAGAGGAAACGCTGATACCGGAAGAATTGGTTGAAGAGCCTTTCAGTGAAGAAGTCATCACCGAAGAAGTCATCACCGAAGATTCCATTTCGACACCCAGTACTAAACAGGAAATTATCGATCTGTTTAAATCTCTGATTGACAATTCGAGTGCTGAGATGAAGGAAAAAGTTGATCTACTAAAACAATCTTTCTATAAAATACATAAACAAGAAGTTGATAATGCGCGTAAGGTTTTTCTGGAAGCCGGTAATGCCATAGAAAACTTCATTGCCGAAGAAGACAGCAAAGAAGCTGATTTCAAAACTTTACTGAATGATTGGCGCGAAAAACGTGCTGAAAGGCAAGCCGATCAAGACAGACAGCGCAAAGCCAATCTGGAAAAGAAATCACAGATTATCGAAGATATCAAGAATCTGACCGACAGCACGGAAGACATCGGTAAGAATTTCCCGGAATTCAGAAGACTTCAACAAGCCTGGAAAGAAACAGGAGCTGTTCCTCAGGATCAGGTCAACGAACTTTGGAAAAAATATCAGGTAGAAGTAGAACGCTTCTATGACTTACTCAAAATCAATAACGAATTTCGTGAATATGATTTTAAGAAAAATCTTGAAATCAAATCAATCTTATGCGAAAGCGCTGAGAAACTGACCGATGAAACCGATGTTGTCATAGCCTTCCGTCAATTACAAAAATTGCACGAAGATTGGCGTGAAACTGGCCCGGTAGCCAAAGAATTCCGTGAAGACCTTTGGAACCGTTTCAAAAACGCATCCAGCAACATCAATAAAAATCACCAAGGTTTCTTCGAGCGCCTTAAAACTATAGAAAATGACAACCTGACCCAAAAGGTGGCCATTTGCGAAGCATTGGAAGCCATTGACTTCAGCTTGTTGAAATCCTACAAGGACTGGGATGCCAAAACAACAGAGATTATCCAATTGCAACAACAATGGAAAGCCATCGGTTTTGCGCCCAAAAAGGTAAACATCAAAATATTCGAACGCTTCCGTACTGCCTGCGATAACTTCTTCCGTCAAAAGAGCGAATTCTACAAGGCATCCAAGGATGTACTTAACCAGAATCTGGAAAAGAAAAAAACACTTTGCGAAAAAGCGGAAGCATTGAAGGAAAGTACCGATTGGAAAGCTACCGCCGACACACTGATTCAAATTCAAAAAGAATGGAAGACGATAGGTCCTGTTCCCAAGAAATTCTCTGACAATATCTGGAAACGATTCATTGCTGGCTGCGACTTCTTCTTCGAGCAAAAAGAAAAGAATGCACCTTCCCAAAAGAACGAAGAACAACGCAATCTGGCAGCCAAAAAAGAACTTATCGAGCAATTGGAAGCTGTTAAAGAAGATTTGCCAGAAGCTGAAGCCATCAAGTTGGTTCGTGAACTGACTACTAAATGGAATGAAACCGGACATGTCCCCTTCAAAGAAAAAGATAAAATATATACCACTTGGCACGAATGTCTGGATAAGCAGATGGAGCGTTTGCACATTGATAAAACCAACCGTCGCCTCTCCAACTTCCAACACAACCTGGAAGACATGAATGAAAAGAGCCAGGGTAAAGTTTTACACGAACGCGAACGCCTATTACGTCAGTTCGATAACTTGTCCAGCGAAATCAAAACTTCTGAAAACAACATCGGCTTCTTTACAACTTCCAAATCATCCGGAAATGGTCTACTTGACTCCATGAAAAAGAAGATTGAAGAACTCAAGGAAGAAAGAGAATTGATATATAAGAAAATAAAAATGATTGACGATCAGCTCTAGGCTTTCGTTTAAAACACAAAAAACCGTGCAGTTAACCTTTTTTAAAAAGGAAACTGCACGGTTTTTTTTATCTTTTTAATGTTAAATTGCGTTAAATACTGGAAAACCATTTGTTTTATTACGAATGTTTCGTAGTTTTGCGACATCATCGTAATACACTGATAATATGGAAAATCTAACCCCGCAAGAAGAAGAGGCAATGCTCATCATTTGGAAGACCGGACCTGGCTTCATCAAAGACTATCTGGAGAAGTACCCGGATCCCCAAATTCCCTACACCACGCTGGCATCAATCGTGAAAAACCTGGAACGCAAAGGCTACCTCCTTTCTAAACGCTATGGAAATACCTATGAATATACTCCACGCGTTTCGGAAGAAGAGTACAAAAACAAATTCCTATCCGGCATAGTTCAAAATTACTTTGAGAACTCCTACAAAGAAATGGTCACATTCTTCGCCCAAAAACAACAGATTTCAAAGGACGAACTGAGGCATATTATTGATATGATTGAAAACGAAGAAAATTCATAGCCATGGATGCAATCATTCTATATTTTATTCAGGCCAATCTGGGCATAGCTGCCCTATACCTATTCTATAGACTTTTTTTACACAGGGATACCTTTTTTAAGGAAAAGAGATTTGCACTCCTGGTGGGTTTGATTTTTTCAATCATGTATCCATTTGTAGACCTATCTGCACTAATACTTAAAAGCGAACCTGCTGCTGCTTTTTCCCGGAACTTAAGTGCAACCCTACCTGATGTAATCATAACGGTTGGTCAAAGTGCAGGACACACAAATCAGGATTATTTGCTGATGATCTATGCCGTAATTGTTGCATTACTTTTCATACGCATCATCGGTCAAATCTTATCGGTATGCCGGCTGGCCTATAGTGGAAAAAGGGAAATAGAGAAGGATCAAACCTTTATTCAAGTGCCTGCAGGGACTGCCCCATTTTCATTTTTTGGTTGGATTTTTATCAATCGAATAGACCACAGTAATGCCGACCTCCACGAAATACTACACCATGAAAAGGCTCATGCACGAAATCTACATTCATTGGATGTCCTTTTGTCTGAACTAATTTCTGCCTTATTCTGGATTAATCCATGTGTATGGCTCCTAAAAAATCACCTGCGTGCGAACCTCGAGTATCTGGCCGATAAAGATGTCATACATTCTGGATTTGATCAGAAAAGTTACCAATACCATCTACTTCGACTTTCTTATCAACAATGTCCTGCAAAAATCAATAATGGATTTAATGTCACACAACTAAAAAAACGTATCATCATGATGAACAAGGAAAAAACCTCTTGGGTTGGTTTGTGCAAATACGCACTGGCTCTACCACTTTTTGCTTTTTTACTTTTCTCAGGCAATGCCTGGAGTGAGAAATCGACTTTAGAGCAAAAGTCACCGACAGAAATCAAATCAACGGGCTCAGTAAAAGAAATCACGGAAGTTACAAACTCAAACGAAGCCATTGCAACGAAATCGCAGAAAACAGTCACACCAGACAATGAAAAAGCATTGACCGGCGTCGAACAAATGCCTGAATTTCCAGGTGGAGAAGTTGCTTTGATGAAGTTCCTCAGCACCAATGTTCATTATCCGACATCTGCTTCAGAAATGGGCATTGAAGGTCGAGTTATACTTCGTTTCATTGTAAGCAAAACGGGTGTCGTTTCTGATGTTGAAATTATCCGAGGCCTTGACCCAGCTTGCGATCAAGAAGCCATTCGTGCTATCTACATGATGCCAAAATGGATACCGGGAAGGCAAAACGGTCGGGATGTACCAGTTTATTTTACAATACCAATAAAGTTCACACTAAATCGTGGAGCAGTAAAAAACCAACTTGTCTTCATTGACGGCGTTGAATCCACACATGAAGCAATGAATAATATAAAACCAGAAGACATTGAATCTCTCAGCGTTTTAAAAGATTCGAGTGCAGTATCAGTTTATGGTGAAAAAGGCAAGAACGGTGTTATCATCATCAAAAAGAAAAAATAAAAACCATTCTAAAAGATCAAAGGCAGCATCCGTTCAGTTTGCTGCCTTTTTTTATCTTTTAATTAGGTTTATAAATTCCTCCCTTGTCTTCGCTTGCTGAAAAACCCCGGTGAAATCGGAGGTTGTCGTAACCGAATTCTGCTTTTCAACCCCTCGCATTTGCATACAAAGATGTTGTGCTTCAATAACGACCATTACCCCAAGCGGGTTAAGCGTTTCCTGAATACAATTCTTGATATCGGTAGTCATACGTTCCTGAATCTGAAGACGACGGGCAAAAATATCAACTACACGGGCTATTTTACTCAAACCCGTAATATAGTTATTGGGTATATAAGCCACATGAGCCTTTCCGTAAAAAGGCAGCATGTGGTGTTCACACATTGAATAGAAATCAATGTCCCTGACTATGACCATCTGACGGTATTCTTCCTTAAACATGGCAGATTTAAGCACTTCACCCGGGTCGATGCCATAACCATAGGTCAAAAACTGCATAGCCTTAGCCACACGTTTTGGGGTTTTCAATAAACCTTCTCTATTTACATCCTCTCCTAAAAGACGGATAATTTCTTTATAGTGGCTTGCAATTTCATCCTGAAGCGGATTTGACTCTGTAGCAAGAAGTACTCTTTTATCTATCATTTTACTGAACTTTAACCTGAATCTTTTCTCTTACAATGGACATCTCACGACCAAAAGCTGGAAAGGAATGACGCAATTGCGTCAACATATTCTGTGCATCCTGATACGTCTGAAAATCGCCTACTCTCAGGCGCCAGAAAGGAGCGTTGTATTTAACATAGGTGGATAATTCCGGGAACACAGTCTTTAAGTCTGTTTCTTTGCTAAAAGCTTCATTTTTAGAAACACGTTGATTGTTGCCAGAAAAAATCTGAATACGAAAACCTGAAATACTCAGATACTTATGCTCTCCGTTTGGTTGGGCAGTGATGGCATTCTTGATAGCCGGCTTCCCCAATTTATCCGCAATCTTCTCATCCTGAATGAGCGTAACAGATCCCTTACCTGGTACAGGTTTGTTGATTTTACTGACAATATCCTCGTATTGCTTCTTCGGAATAGTGTCTTGTGCCGACATCAATGCCGGAAACAACATCAGCAAACATAATAACCGATAAAATTTCATGTATACTTTTTTAATTTGTGGCCGAGAATTCAGCTGTTTAAAAAACAAAAGTACAATTTTAGATTTGTTTTAAGACCAGTCTGAATAAAAAAACACAAAAGGAGACCTTCGAAAGAAGATCTCCTTTTTATTCATTTCAATATAATACTCTATGCTAAAACACCTAGATCGCTCAAGATAGCATTCATGCTACGAACAGCTTCTGCACTTTTGTTGAACAATACTTGTTCGTCTGCATTCAATTTATAATCGACGATAGCTTCTACACCGTCTTTGCCGATAACACAAGGAACACCGATGCAAATATCTTTTTGACCATATTCACCATCCAGGTAAACACAACAAGGGATCACTTTCTTTTGGTTGTGAAGAATAGATTCTACCAAATAAGAAGCAGCTGCACCTGGAGCATACCATGCTGAAGTTCCCAATAAACCGGTCAATGTTGCACCACCAACCATGGTGTCTTTTACGACTTTGCTCAAAGTTTCAGCATCAAGGATATCAGAAACTGGTCTGCCTTTATAAGTAGCAAAACGAGTCAAAGGAATCATGGTTGCATCTCCGTGACCACCAATAACCAAACCTTCCACTTCGTTGGCGTTTGCATTTAAAGCCTGGCTCAAATAACATTTGAAACGTGCGCTGTCCAATGCGCCACCCATACCAATTACGTGATTTTTAGGGAAACCTGAAGTTTTGGCAGCCAAGAAAGTCATGGTATCCATTGGATTACTGATAACAATCAGGATAGCATTTGGGGAATACTGATGAAGTTGTTCAACAACAGACTTCACAATGCCAGAATTAACACCGACTAAGTCTTCACGACTCATACCTGGCTTACGAGGAAGTCCTGAAGTGATCACAACAACATCAGAGTTTGCTGTTTTTGCATAATCATTTGTACAACCAACGATTTTGGTATCAATACCCAGAAGCGTAACTGTTTGCATCATATCCAAGGCTTTTCCTTCTGAAATACCTTCTTTGATATCAAGCAATACGATTTCATCGGCAACTTCTTTTACCGCCATTACATTTGCACAGGTAGCACCAACGTTGCCTGCACCTACAACTGTTACTTTAGACATAACTAAATTTATTACGAGTTTAACTAATCCGATTGAAAAACAGAACCCCAGGAATGGGATTTATTTAAGAACTGGACAAAGGTATAAAAAATACCTAATTAGAGAAAAATTTCTTTAATGCTTTTATGTGAAATTTTATTAATTATTTGTTCTTATACCAGAAAATAAAACCTGATATAAAAAAAGACCTGTTCTGTTGTTAAAACTCATTGAATACGAAAAAAAAGAATATAGTATATTGCGCAGAATTTTGTATTTTTGCGCCACATTAATTTCAGTTCAAGGATTTAAATGAATTGGATAAATTAGATTTAAAGATGCAAACCAAAACAAAAATAATCATAGGTGTAAGTATAGTCATTGTGTTGCTGCTTGGTGGAATGACTTATTTGTACTTTAACTTACGCAGTAAAGAAGTCGCTATTTCAGAAATGACCAAACAATTTGATCTGGAAAAAGAAGAACTCACAGACGAATATTCTCAATTGTCGCTTCAGTATGAAGGTTATGGCCTTCGTGTTGGCAACGACTCCCTGGCAAACATGCTTGATGCAGAACGCTATAAGGTACAACGTATTTTGGAGGAATTAAAGACCGTCAAATCGACCGATACAAGACGCATTAATAAATTAAAGAAAGAACTTGAAACATTGAGAGGCATTATGAAGCAATACGTTGCTCAGATAGACTCACTCAACGCCCTGAACAGTCAATTGCGATCAGAGAATAAGGTGGTCACCCAACAATATCATGCTGTTCAGGAGAAAGCCACCGTTTTGGCCGAAGAAAAGAAAGTGCTGACAGACAAGGTGACCCTCGCTGCCATTCTGGAAGCCAGGGGTATCACGGTGGAAAGTTTCACTGACAAAAACCGCTTAGCCAAAAAGATCAGCAAGACAGCGCAACTCAAGTTTAGTTTTGCCATCAACAAGAACATATCCGCCCCTATGGGTGAAAAATACATTTACTTACGTATTACCCAACCGGACGAAACATTACTTGTCAAGAAAAATGACAATGTATTCCTGTTTGAAGGTAAGTACATCAATTATTCAGCCCGTCGCCCCATCGATTACGAAGGAGAAGAAGTGCCTGTTGTCATTTATTGGGATGTGGAAGAGTTTCTACACCCAGGAACCTACAGGGTAGATATATTTGCAGATGGTTACCAAATCGGCACGAAGACCTTTGCATTAAGCAATTAGAGTTTTATCCAGCTATATTTTAAAAAAGCGTTCAATTTGGACGCTTTTTTTGTTTAAAGACAGGATGTTTGCTCCGGTTTTTTACTTTTGTGTAAATTCTTTTGTACCGGATGTTATAAATTCAATTTTCCCCCGTCATATATTCAATGAATCCAGAACGATTTAAGGCAGAGTTAGTGCCTTTACGCAGCAAACTCCTCCATATAGCATACAACATGCTTAAGGACGAGCAGGATAGCGAGGATGCCGTACAAGAGGTGTTCCTGAAGCTCTGGCACCTGCGTGACAACCTGGACCAATATGACAACCATACTGCATTCGCAACAACCATGACTAAGAATCTATGCATAGACAAGCTTAGAGTGCGCAACAGAATGGAATCATGGAACGATGACACTTTCAAACAGGCCGGGCCCGACAATCCGTACCTGCAGTTGGAGCGAAAAAACACCGAACAAGTGCTCCAAGCCATTATCGAAGGACTGCCACCACTTCAAAGGGCCATCATTCAGATGAAAGACATCGAGGACTATGAGTTGGAAAAGATCGCTGAAATAACAGGCTCCAAAATAGAAGCCATCCGGATGAATCTCTCAAGGGCAAGAAAAAAAGTGCGGGAAGAATATTTAAAAATGACATCATGAACAGAATTCCTAAAATAAATCCAAAAGAAGCCGACGTTTTACTTCAAAAGTATTACGAAGGAGAGACTAGCAACGCCGAAGAGAAGTTGATCTACAACTTCCTGTCGCAGAAAAGAGTACCTGAACGCTTCGACGCAGACAAAGCCATTTTTGGCTTCTACGCCGGGAAGAGACAAAAGCCGAAAGCTATACACCTTCCCTTAATGAAATGGGCCAGTATCGCCGCCATCTCCTTCGGTCTGATTTTCCTTGCAAAGGGATTTTACAACGAGAAGCAAAACGACTATACCTATATAAACGGAGAAAAATACACCGACACCCAAATGATTAAAGAACAAGCGTTGGCCTCCCTTGACAATCTATCGGCTTCCTGTAATGAGATAGAAACCAGTACAGACAACCTCCAGAATAAGGACTTGGTAGAGTCACAACTTCAATTATTTTGCATAGAATAAAAAAAAGCAAATCATGAAACGAAACAAAATCTATTTTTTGCTCCTTTTGGCAATGGCTATGATGGCTTCACCCAAACTGTATGCGCAAAAAGACCTGCAAATAAGTAAAGTCTTTGAAGAGTATGGTAAAATGAAAGGCGTGGTGATGGTAGAACTCACTGATGAAGTCCTGGGCAACTACAACTTCACCCTCTTCAAGAGTATCACCATCAAGAACAATCCGAATGCCTCCAAATTCATTCGTGAATGTCTCCAAAAAGATGAGTCCGGTGCCAAGAAAATCAAACAAGTTATCAGCAACGGAATTCCAACCTCCATCTATTTGCAACTGCCCCGAAAAGGGAAAGACAATAGGTTGATCCTTTTCAATGAGTCAAAAGCGCCAACCAACCAGATTACTCTGATTTACATTGAAACCCCCAGCGACACAGAAGATGTCCTGAAGCTTTTATTGAAAAAAAATAACTAAACAATACACAAAACTATGAAAAAGATCGCTACTCTCGTTTTCTTGTCCCTACTAGCAGGACTACCGGCATTTGCTGACGATTCAACTGTTTCAGACACCACTTTCACGTACCACGACAAAGTCATCGACATTGAGGACAGTGTTGACCAGGTTAAAGTCAAGGTTTATGAGAACTCTGGTTTAAACGAGACCAAACCCTACAAGCAAGTATTTGAAGGCATTTATAGTGATGAAAAGAGTTATGAAAAATGGACAGTCATGGAAGAACTAAACTTTCAATTTCCATTTATCGGAAAGAAAAAACACAACCACAACATGGATGCACATTGGGCTGGTATCGGTTTTGGACTGGCCAATGTCACAGATGCATTCCTAAACCTGTCATCCCAGGCAAGCTTTAATCTGGAAGCTATTAAATCCCGCGAATTTTTTCTGAATTTTTCAGAAGTTATTCTCCCTATCTTCAGAAACAACCTGGGTATCACAAGTGGTTTGGGTTTTGACTGGCGCAATTACTATTTCACAGACAATACGCATCTTGAAGAGACAGCAGGTGTAGTCTCTACTACTCCAGCACCGGAAGGCATCAACTACAAATATAGCCGCTTAAGAACTGTCTATTTTACAATTCCACTGATGATTGAATTGCAACCCACATTTGGAGACAACCACAAATCATTCCTCGCTGCCGGTGTCGTTGGAGGTATCCGCACGTTGGCTGCATCGAGAGTCAAATACGAAGATGCCAATGGCCACAATGTGAACATCGTAGAAGGCAGAGGCTTGAATGTTGCCCCGCTTACACTGGATTACATTGCAAAAGCCGGAATCGACAATTTAAGTATTTATGGAAAGTATTCACCATTCGGAATTTTCCAGAAGGATAAGGGGCCGAAGGTCAGAGCGGTTTCGATTGGGGTGGTGTTGGAGTTTTGAGGAGTTTGACTTATTCAAATGTGCAAAGCAGGTTCTATGATTTTGAAAATCAAAGAACTTGCTTTGTACAAAAAAATGTGGCGGCATTATAAAGCTAAAACCCGGAACTGTGCCGGATTTTTATATGCATGTTAATTCCTTATAGTATTTCTATTGAGCTTTGAACAATACTTTAAGTGGTAACACTGTTATTACTGCATCATTCCCGTCTTGACTGAGAATATAAATATTGCCGTTTCTTAGTTTTTTATGTTCTATGGGATTGCCATAGAATGGTTTTCCAAAAAACTTTTTATCAATATTGGCAGTTCCAATAAGCTTACACTCTTTGTTCCTTAAAGTAAACCTGTACAATTTATTATCAATATCGTAATCCCAATATACAAAATTGTTATTCCATTTACCTATAAATTGAGTCGCATTAACCTCAAATTCATTAGGATACATAACTTTTGGCAGGTCGTATCGATTGCCCACTTGCTTAATAAACTTCCCCGTTAAATCAAACATAGCGAACTCCATCTGGGTTGACATATCTATCTTCTTCTTGTTGTCAAACATTTCTATAATTAGGCCAGTATCCATAAATAAAAAGGAATTAACCCTGTTCTTGAGAATGTTTTTGTAGCTGTCTATTATACTACCATCTGCCTTATTCAAAACAAACAAGTTATTCTTCTCATCTTTAAAATCAAATAAATATAGTTTGTCATCAAGTATATTTATTTGGTTTGCTTTGAGTTCATCATACTTTTTACGATATACTAATTCATTCCCTTTGAAACAGGCTAATATAGCATTCTCTCCTCCTAAGAAGTAGTAATATCCTTTCTCGTCAACATCAAAGCCGTTTACAAAATAAAAAATATCTTGCTTATACAAAGGAACCCCACTCTCATTTCCAAGAGGTATCCTTATTTGCTTATAATCATCATTACTAGTAAAGGCCACAACAATAAGGAATAAAGCTACGATGGAAGTATATAAGCGAAAAGAAACCTTTGTTCTATACATATTAGCATAAATTAGTCATTACGAATATTTAGTTGTCTGTACACTTTTGGATATCCTAACTCGTCAATCCAATAAGTTCTTAAATCATAAGTATATCCTGTTGGTGTTCCTGGGTCTCCATGTGCATAAAACAGTGAGTTTCCTCCAACGTAAAATGCTGTATGATGATTCGAACATAGAAATAAATCACCTTTTTGTGTGCCAGAAATAAAACTGTTGTAAAAAGACGTATTCATATTTATTTTACTCCAGTTACCAGGGGGTGGTGTTCCGCTTTTTGTTCTCCAGTTATGATTACTATTTCCAGTAGCTCGGTTAACAAGCCCACTACCCTGCTTACGACTTCCTCCATCTCTCGAGTCTCCAAATCGACTAGGGTATTCCAAATATGAGTTTACCCTTTTCATCTAATGGGACTCTCCCCCTTGCCCAGAGGGATTATTCTAAATCGTTAAATACAATAGTAAAATCAATGTTCTCGATATTCAACTTCTTTCTTCTTTGTTCAAATTCTACTAATGTTAATGGTCCATAAACGTTTTTTTCAGGGGTTTGACTTACTTTGTTTTTTAAAGGTATTATAAAAAAATTTATTACTGCCTTATCCATGCCAGTTGGTGATACTTTTGGGTGTTGTTTCGCAATTATAAATCCATTATTTTGCCCAACAGCAAATACAGTTGCATTTACTATTGCAAACACATAATCTTGTTCATCTTTGTAAGAAATTTCCATGTCACTTTTTACATCCATTGCCGACAAATAATATCCCGCGTTTAGCCTTTTATCATAAGCACTGCATATGCAACTTTGAAGAAGCGATGCAAGAGCAAACAAGCAAAAAATATTTATATAGTTTTTCATTATCTGATACGATTAAAATTTGAGTCATGTTACCTCCTGAACTCCAAGTTGAGCGGAGCCAATCGGGAGCAATACCATACATTAGGGATTTAAAAACTTGTTGTTTTATATACAGTAAAGGTAAGTATGCTACCATTACTGCTAATTTCAGGAGTAAAGCTACCTACGAATTGTTCAATGGAGTCAAGACCAGCAACTATAAGTCCTTTAAACCCAAAATTACCACCTGTCCAAGCTTGTCGCCCTCTATAATTTGTTACACCATCATAAATAGATTTGCTAAGATAATTAATTTTTAGAGTGAGACAAGTCGCATCCCTTTCTTTTTCAATACCTTCATGATGGATTCTTCCGTACTGAAATGTAGATTTAATAAAGGTTTTAGAGTTATCGACTTGTCATTCTAAAATAAAAACACCAAAATAGTTGCATATTAAATTATTGTTTGTTTCCTTTGTGGCATAGTTACATAGACCTCTAAACCATTATGCCATGATTGAAATTAATAATCTATCTTTTCATTACAAGAAGAAGTCGCCACTTTACACTGATTTCTCGGTAAAACTTGAAAGCGGACATATTGTTGGACTACTGGGAAAAAACGGAGCAGGAAAGTCTACCCTGCTGAGCCTGATGGCCGGTTTGATCTCACCTCAGAAAGGCCAAATCAGCGTGAACGGTTTTACACCCTTTCAACGAAAGCCCAGTTTTCTTTCGGACATTTACATGGTTCCGGAAGAATTCACCTTTCCTTCCATTAGTATCTCATGCTATGTAAAGGCCTTTAGTCCACTCTATCCATCGTTTAACCACGAAAAGTTACAAAAGAACTTTGAAGAGTTCGAACTTCAACCTTCATCCAACTTGAACCAACTTTCACACGGTCAACGCAAGAAATTCCTGATTGCATTTGCTCTTTCCAGCAACTGCAGAGTGTTGGTCCTGGATGAGCCTACGAATGGTCTGGATATTCCTTCTAAAAGTCAGTTTCGAAAAATCCTTGTCAGCTCCGTATCAGACGATCAGTTGGTGGTAATATCAACTCACCAGGTAAAAGACATTGACACCATCATCGATAAAATCGTAGTGGTAGACAACGGCAAACTCGTCTACGAGGAAGAAACCGACCAGATCACCCAGAAGTTGTATTTCGAGACCGTATCGAGCCTCTCAGGCATACAGAACATCCTCTATCAGGAGAGTTGCCCCATGGGATATCGAATTATGCTCCCAGCGACTACAGAAAAAGAATCAAGCATTGATCTGGAACTTCTGTTCAATGCTATCATCAACAAATCAATCTAAGTATCCTATGGAAACAAATCAGTTTTTTAGCTTAAAGAGGTTCTACCTGCTTTTAAGAAATGATCTATTGATCAACTACAAGACGTATCTATTCACGCTAATAGGAGCTTGTATAGTGGGTTATTTAGTATTCTTTACCAGTATGCCAAAACATGAAATAGGCAGAGACTTTGGTAAAAATGAGTATTTTACAAGTCTGATATTCTATCTTTTGGGATTGGGTGTTTTTGTCGGATTATCTTTTCCTGAAATGAATAATAAAATTAAAGCCAGCAAATACTTACTCATCCCTTCATCTATTTTTGAGAAGTTTCTGGCGCAATTTGTTCTACGCATCATCGGTGGTTTTATACTTATAACACTATTATTTTGGTCTGATGCCTATTTAGCACGTTGGACTATTTTAAGTATCTATAAATTTATAGAACCATCAAATATTAAATTACCACAATTTTCATTTTTTTACCAAGGTTCTGATACCTATCTAAAAGTGGCACTTACATTCTGTATTTTTTCACTAGCCACCTATTTATTTTCAATTCGACTCTTTTTCAAAAAAAATGCATTGGTAAAAACACTCATTTCATTTGGATTACTTGCCTATCTAATAGTCTGTTTTCATGTCATATTATCACACATCTTTTATCCAGAAACTGTTGGTTTTGATGTAAATCTGAAGAATTATGATTTGCCATTCTTACACATCAATAACGTAGAATTCTGGATGTCTTCCATAATGATTTTATCTGGTTTTTTCTTATTGTTCCTTGGCTACTTCAAACTTAAAGAAAAACAAGTATGAGTATAGATTTTAAAGCCACTAAAGGCATCTTCCAGCAGATTGCCGACAATCTTTGCCTCCAGATACTGGAAGGTAAGTTAAGTGCTGGTGAGCGGGTTCCATCTGTACGCGATCTGGCAGCTGAATTTGAGGTAAACCGGAATACCGTTTTGCGTACTTATGCAATACTAAATGAATCCGGCATTTTTGATAACAAACGCGGAGTAGGTTTCTTTGTCTCGGACAATGCTTCTGAATTAATACGCGGAACAGAAAAAGCAGCATTTTTTCTTCATGACCTTCCTGAATTTATTCAGAAAGTAAAGATGTTGAAGCTTAATGCTAATGACTTAAAAGATTTAATTACAGCCATTAAAGAGAATGAAAAACCATGAAAAAAAGTAACATCATACTAATTGCATTCGGACTTTTCCTTGTCGGCGGAATGCTGGCACTTTATGTAGATTCTATATACCATATAGACGAAAAAAATCAAGAAATAACAAAAAATAAGGAAGTATTGCTACCACCGTTTTCTGTTATTGTTGCAGAAAAAGGTTCTGATCTACATATTGAACAGTCAGATACCAATAAAATCACTATTGAATATTTTCCAGACATAAAAATCCCATCAAACTTGTATGCTGTATCTGGTGATACACTTTACACATATTCGGGTCTCAGGTTGTTTGTGAAATGCAGGGAATTAAATGCGATCATCGGGAAAAAACATAAATGGATAGGCATTAACGATCTCCTGACGGATTATTTAACCATTAGGATGAGTGGAGGTGAAATGTACTTTAACAATGAGATGCTAAATGCAAAAGACTCAAAAGGAAAAAAATCACCAAAATTTGTCAATATTAATATTGTTGCAAGAGATAGTGCCTATATTAATATATACAATGCGTATATAAATAATTTAGACTTACAAGCTGATAGCGCATCTATTCGTACCGAATGCCGAATAAATAACCTTAATGTTAAACTGATTCATAAATCAAAGTTAGAAATGCTCTCCAATGCAGGATTATTTAAGATTGAGAAGGATAGCACTAGTCAATACTCTGCCTGGTTTTAAAGTATAAAAATTAAAGATCATCAACTCTTTCAATCGTTGATGATCTTACTACCTACTACCATTGGAGTGGTAATATGGGAATGGTAATAAATTCCCAAAGATGTGTTGATTAGGGTATAAAAACGCAACACAAAATAGGCCAGCAAGTGATTTGCTGGCCTATTCTTATTCAAGAAATTATTCTTAAAACCATCTGTTAAAAACAAACGGTTTGCTGTTGTATTATTCTGCAGCAGCTTCTGTAGCAGCTGGTGTCTCTGCAACAGGAGCAGCAACAACAGTTTCAGCAGTTTTCTTTGCAGTTGAACGGCGTGTACGTGTTTTCTTTTCAACTTTAACCTTCATCATATTGTCGTTGAAGTCAACCAGTTCAATAAAACACATTTGAGCGTTGTCACCTAAACGGAAACCTGTCTTGATGATACGTGTGTAACCACCTGGGCGATCACCTACTTTAGGAGAAATTACCTGAAATAATTCAGTTACAGCTTCTTTGTCTTGTAGTACACTAAATACTAAACGTCTGTTAGCTGTCGTATCTTCTTTTGCTTTTGTTACAAGGGGTTCAACCACCATTTTAAGGGCTTTTGCCTTTGCTGTTGTGGTGAAAATGCGCTTATGCATAATCAAAGAGGTCGACATATTCGACAACATGGCACCACGGTGAGCTGCTTGACGTCCTAAATGATTGAATTTTTTATTATGTCTCATCGTCTTATTCTTTATCTAATTTATATTTTGCGATATCCATCCCAAAGGATAGGTTCAGACCTTCCAAAAGATCGTCCAATTCGGTCAGTGATTTCTTACCGAAGTTACGGAACTTCAAAAGATCGGTTTTATTAAATACAACCAATTCTCCGAGTGTTTCCACGTCGGCTGCCTTTAAGCAGTTCAAAGCACGTACGGAAAGATCCATATCTACCAGCTTGGATTTCAACAATTGACGCATGTGCAGAACTTCTTCATCAAATTCTTCGCCGCCATCTGATTCCGTTGTATCCAACGTGATTTTTTCATCAGAAAACAACATAAAGTGGTGAATCAAGATCTTAGCAGCTTCTTTCAAAGCGTCTTTTGGATGAATGGAGCCATCAGTTGTGATTTCGAACACTAATTTTTCGTAGTCAGTCTTCTGTTCTACACGAAAGTTCTCAACTGAATATTTTACATTCTTGATGGGTGTATAAATAGAATCGATGGGAATTACATTCAAATCAGAATATACAAGTCCATGTTCATCTGCTGGAACGTAACCACGTCCTTTGTTTACAGTCAACTCCATCTGGAAAGCAGCTGCTGAATCCATGTGGCAAATGACCAACTCAGGATTAAGCACTTCAAAACCGGTAAAGAATTTACCAATTTCACCTGCTGTCAAAACTTCCAAACCAGAAACATTGATAGTGGCTTTTTCATTCTCGAATTCTTCAACGAGTTGCTTGAAACGAACTTGTTTTAAGTTCAAGATTACATTTGTAACATCTTCCATTACACCAGGTATGGTAGAGAACTCATGATCCACACCATCTATGCGCAAGGAAGTGATAGCAAATCCTTCCAAGGAAGAGAGCAGGATACGGCGTAAAGCATTACCTACTGTAATACCAAAACCGGGTTCCAACGGACGAAATTCGAATTTACCGAATTGGCTGTCCGCTTCCAACATGATAACCTTCTCGGGTTTTTGAAACGCTAATATTGCCATTGAGTCAAGGATTATTTTGAATACAATTCTACGATCAGTTGTTCTTTGATATTTTCAGGGATATCAGCACGTTCCGGCATATGCAGGAATTTACCTGATTTAGATGCCTGATCGAATTCCAACCATGCATATTTGCTGTGATTGAAACCAGACAAAGAATTGTTGATAACTTCCAAAGATTTGGATTTTTCGCGAACCCCAATCACCTGACCTGGTTTAACCAAGAAAGAAGGGATGTTTACCAACTTGCCATCAACAACGATGTGACGGTGAGAAACAAGCTGACGGGCTGCGTCACGGGTAGGTGCAATACCTAAACGGAATACAACGTTATCTAAGCGAGATTCCAACATCTGCAACAATACTTCACCTTTAATACCTTTAGTACTAGAAGCTTTTTCGAAGAGGTTGCGGAATTGTTTTTCCAATACGCCATAGGTATATTTAGCTTTCTGTTTTTCACGAAGCTGTATGCCGTATTCTGATGTTTTTTTCCTGCGGTTGTTTCCATGAATACCCGGTGGGTAGTTCTTTTTGCTCAACACTTTATCGGGACCATAGATAGGTTCTCCGAATTTACGCGCAATTTTTGATTTTGGTCCAGTATATCTAGCCATTTTTTTAATTGAAAAAGTATGAAACGGGGTTGTGCAGTCGCGTGACTTTGTGTGCAATCAATAACACGATCCCAAAATTCATAAAATTAATACTACGATTCTTATACTCTTCTTCTTTTAGGAGGGCGGCATCCGTTATGTGGAAGTGGCGTAACGTCAACTATTTCCATAACTTCAATACCGGCACCATGTACGGTGCGGACGGCCGATTCACGACCGTTTCCGGGTCCTTTTACATATGCCTTGACCTTTCTCAAGCCAAGATCATATGCGACTTTTGCACAATCTTGTGCAGCCATTTGCGCTGCATAAGGAGTATTCTTTTTTGAACCTCTGAATCCCATTTTACCTGCGGAAGACCAGGAAATAACCTGTCCGTCTCCGTTAGTCAGGGAAACAATGATGTTGTTAAAAGATGAATGGATGTGCACTTGTCCGATTGCTTCAACTTTTACGTTTCTTTTTTTAGCTGCGACTGTCTTTTTTGCCATATCAGTTCTAAATTTTAAAAGCTTGTGTGATTACAAAGGCTTATGATTACTTAGTAGCCTTCTTCTTGTTAGCCACTGTCTTTTTCTTTCCTTTGCGAGTACGAGCATTGTTTTTAGTGCTCTGTCCTCTTAAAGGAAGACCCAAACGGTGACGGATGCCACGGTAACAACCGATATCCATCAAGCGTTTGATGTTCAACTGAACTTCAGAACGCAAATCACCTTCTACTTTAAAGGATTCTCCGATGATTTCGCGGATTTTACCAGCTTGATCATCATCCCAATCTTTTACCTTGATGTCTTTATCGACACCGGCTTTTTCCAATACCATCAGAGAACGACTGCGACCAATACCAAAGATATAGGTCAAGGCAATCTCACCTCTTTTGTTTTGTGGCAAATCTACACCAACGATTCTTATAGCCATACTTATTATTATTTTTTACAAATTTTACGACTTATCCCTGACGTTGCTTGAACTTGGGATTCTTTTTGTTAATCACGTATAAAACGCCATGCCTGCGAACCATCTTACAGTCGGGTGTGCGTTTTTTCAAAGATGCTCTTACTTTCATATCTGTAATTTTTATTTGTATCTGAAAGATATCCTGCCTTTCGACAGATCATAAGGAGACATTTCAACCCGAACTTTATCACCAGGTAAAATTTTGATGTAATGCATCCTCATTTTACCAGAGATATGAGCTGTAATTTCATGCCCATTTTCTAACTCCACACGGAACATTGCATTGGATAATGCCTCTACAATAACTCCGTCTTGCTCAATTGCTGCTTGTTTAGCCATACTTTTTCTACTTGTCCGGTTTAAATGAAACGATCACCTAAAACTTTTTGTATATAGTCAAACGAAGTCAGAATTTCAGCTGCACCATCTTTACGGATTGCTACCGTATTTTCAAAGTGTGCTGAAGGTTTTCTATCTGCTGTTCTAGTCGTCCAACCGTCGCGCTCAATAATTATATTTCTTGATCCCATGTTTATCATCGGCTCAATGGCTATAACCATACCTGCTTTCAATTGTGGGCCTGATCCACGTTTACCGGCATTCGGAACCTCAGGATCTTCATGAAGGTTTCTTCCTACACCGTGGCCCACCATTTCTCTGACGACTGTATAACCGCGTCTTTGACAATATTCTTGCACTGCATTACTGATATCTCCTATGCGTTTGCCTTCAACAGCTTGTTCAATACCTTTGTAAAGCGACTCTTTTGTTGTTCTCATAAGATCGACGATTTTTTCGTCTACATCCCCTACTCTAAATGTGTAGGCAGAATCTCCATGAAAACCATTTTTTTTCGCTCCACAATCTACTGAAACAATATCGCCTTCCTGAAGGATCGCTTTAACTGAAGGGAAACCATGCACTACAACCTCATTTACAGAGATGCAAAGTGATGCAGGAAAACCATTATAGTTCAGAAAGGAAGGTTCCGCTCCACAGGAGCGGATGTAATCCTCCGCAATTTGATCTAAATATTTTGTTGTTACTCCAGGTTGAACATATTTTGCTACTTCGCCCAACGTTTTGGCTACGATATCACCGCTTTCCCTGAGAAAAACTAAATCTTCTTCTGTTTTCAGATATATCATCAAAAACTAATTAATAAGCAGCTATGCTACCTGTTCTGCCCTTTATGCGTCCTGTTTTTAACAGTCCATCATAATGGCGCATCAATAAATGGCTTTCAACTTGTTGTAATGTATCAAGAACTACACCAACCAGAATCAGAAGTGATGTACCTCCGAAGAATGATGCAAATGATTGATTGATTCCAAAATATTTAGCGAAAACCGGCATGATTGAAATGAAAGCAAGGAAAATGGAACCAGGCAAAGTAATCTTGGACATGATTGCATCCAAATATTCTGCAGTTCTTTTTCCAGGTTTGATTCCAGGAATGAAACCATTGTTTCTTTTCATTTCTTCAGCCATTTGGGTTGGATTGATGGTAATGGCGGTATAAAAATAAGTAAATGCCATAATTAAAAGAGCAAATACTATATTGTAAGGAGCGCCATTCATATCAGTCATTGCTTTTCCAAAACCACTTGCGGATGCTGCACTAGAGTAACCGACAAATGCTAAGGGAATAAACATAATTGCCTGAGCAAAAATAATTGGCATTACACCTGCAGCATTAACCTTTAAAGGAATATACTGACGGGCTCCACCATATTGTTTGTTACCAACAACTCTTTTTGCATATTGTACAGGAACTTTGCGGGTTCCTTGTACCAACATGATAGCGAAAATTGTAACTGACAAAAGTGCAAGTATTTCAAGAAGCAACATAACCAAACCACCGGCTGCTGTAGTCGAATAGCGTGATACAACTTCTTGAGCGAATGCTCTGGGCAGACGAGCGATAATACCGATAAGAATGATCATTGAAACACCGTTTCCGATACCTTTATCAGTAATTCGTTCTCCTAACCAAAGGGTAAACATACTTCCAGCAGCTAAAATCATTACAGTTGAAACAGCAAACCATATTCCGGAAGGGATATGAGTACCTACTTGCACCATTTGAGCATTCAAGTTGGCAAGATAAGCCCAACCCTGAAATACTAAGATTATAACTGTCAGATATCTGGTCCACTGATTCATTTTTGTTCTTCCACTTTCTCCTTCATGCTGCATTTTTTGGAAATAAGGTACTGCCATACCCAATAACTGCATCACAATAGAGGCAGAAATATAGGGCATGATTCCCAAAGCAACAATGGAAGCTTTAGAAAAAGCACCTCCGGAAAACATGTCAAGCAATGACATGATACCTTCACGTGTTTGATTACTCAAAGCACTAAGTGCACTTGGGTCAACGCCGGGAAGTACCACAAAGGAACAAAACCGGTAAACCGCAACAAAACCTAAGGTGGTTAACAAGCGATTTCTTAACTCTTCGATCTTCCAGATATTCTTTAAGGTTTGAATTAGTTTCATGAGAACGTTTTATTTATCGTTAAAAATACCAATCAACAGGTTGTCGCTGTACCACCTACTGCTTCGATTGCTTTAATAGCAGAAGCAGAAAAAGCGTGAGCAGTTACATCCAACTTGCTTGTCAAAGTTCCCTTACCTAAAATCTTTACATTTTGTGAAGAGGAAATAAATCCAGCTTCAATCAATGTTTGAAGATTAATAATCGCAAGGCTTTGCGCTTCGGCTAATTGTTGTAACGTGTCAATATTGATTGCTTTATATTCTACACGATTGATGTTCTTAAAACCAAATTTAGGAACACGACGTTGCAAAGGCATCTGACCACCTTCGAAACCAACTTTTTTGGAAAAACCAGATCTTGATTTCTGCCCGTTGTGTCCTCTCGTAGAGGTTCCGCCCATTCCTGAACCTTGGCCTCGGCCGATTCTTTTGCAGTCTTTTGTGGATCCTGCAGCGGGTTTTAAATTGCTTAAATTCATAGTTCTATATTTATTCTACGATTTTCACTAAGTGTTTAACTTTCTGCACCATCCCTAAGATGGCAGGGGTAGCTTCATGTTCAACTACATTGTTCGTTTTCTTGAAACCAAGGGCATCCAATGTTCTTTTTTGAACGGCTGGACATCCGATGCGGCTTTTGAATTGTTTGATTTTTATCGTTGCCATTTATCTATCCTCCTTAACCTTTAAATACTTTTTCAACGGAAATACCACGGTTTTGGGCAACCATACGGGCATCACGCAATTCGCACAATGCAGCAATAGTAGCTTTAACTAAATTGTGGGGATTGGAAGAACCTTTCGATTTTGCCAATACGTCCGTTATACCAACACTTTCCAATACTGCACGCATAGCACCACCAGCTTTTACTCCGGTACCTTGTGTGGCTGGCTTAAGGAATACTTCAGCACCCCCGAATTTAGCCCATTGTTCATGAGGTATAGTACCTTTATAGATAGGAACATGGATTAAGTTCTTTTTAGCAGCTTCAGCGCCTTTAGCGATAGCAGCAGTTACTTCACCCGCTTTTCCTAAGCCCCAACCTACGATTCCATCTTCATTTCCAACTACAACAATAGCTGAGAAACTAAAAGCACGTCCTCCTTTGGTTACTTTGGTAACGCGATTAATAGCTACCAGTCTATCTTTCAACTCCAAATCATTGGTAGTCTTTACTCTGTTCATTTGTCCTGCCATAATGATTAAAATTTAAGTCCGCCTTTACGAGCGGCATCGGCCACTTCTTTAACTCTACCGTGATACAAATATCCATTACGGTCAAAAACCACACTGGTGATACCTGCTTCCAAAGCATTCTTGGAGATGATTTCTCCAACTTTGGCGGCTTGTTCTTTTTTATTCACTTTTTCTTCCAGCTTAAGGGAAGATGCAGAAGCCAAAGTTATACCGGCTTTATCGTCGATAATTTGAACATAAATCTGCTTATTGCTTCTGAAAACGGTCATACGCGGTGTCCCAGGCGTTCCTGAAATTTTACCGCGAACGCGCATTTTTATTTTTAGTCTCCTGGATAATTTCGATGTCATTTGATTAATTTTTAGCGTAAATTACTTCTTACCGGCTGACTTACCAGCTTTTCTGCGAATTTCTTCACCTACGAAACGAACACCTTTGCCTTTGTAAGGTTCTGGTTTACGGAAGGAGCGAATTTTAGCGCATACTTGACCGATCAATTGCTTGTCGCAGGATTCGAGAATGATCATCGGGTTTTTGTTACGTTCCGATTTTGTTTCAATTTTGATTTCCGGGGCCACCATCAAAAAGATGTTGTGGGTATATCCCAGAGCCAAATCAAGAATTTGACCGTTATTTTGTGCACGGTAACCAACACCGACGAGTTCCATTTCTTTACGGTAACCTTCAGAAACACCAACAACCATGTTGTGGATCAATGAACGGTACAAACCGTGCTGTGAACGAACTTCTTTATCGTCATTCGGACGTGTAACAAAAACTGTATTATCTTTCACTTCAACAGTGATAGGTGTATTGACAGTTTGATTCAATTCCCCTTTGGGGCCTTTTACCGTAACGGTATTGTTTTCATCCACAGACACAGTAACACCGGCCGGAATGCTGATTGGTAATTTTCCTATTCTAGACATTTTCTTTCCTCCTCATTAATAGATGTAACACAATACTTCACCGCCGAGTTTAAGATCTTTGGCTTCCTTATCGGTCATCACCCCTTTAGAGGTGGACAAAATGGCGATACCCAAGCCGTTCAGAACGCGAGGCATATCACGATAGCCGACGTACTGACGTAAACCGGGTGTTGAAATACGGGTTAACTTCTTAATTGAGTTAACCTTATTAATTGAATCATACTTCAAGGCGATTTTAATCGTACCCTGAGGACCTTCATCCACGAACTTGTAGTTCAGGATATAGCCCTTGTCAAAAAGGATTTTTGTAAGTTCCTTTTTTAAATTAGACGCTGGAACTTCCACAACTCTGTGTTTTGCCTTAATGGCGTTCCTT